>Ga0247834_1000165_pt1 | contig 123443 bp, 98 predicted proteins | sample LaCruzMarch2015__8_FD_187118 | JGI IMG/M metagenome (GOLD analysis project Ga0247834, IMG submission 187118) | Freshwater microbial communities from meromictic Lake La Cruz, Castile-La Mancha, Spain - LaCruzMarch2015_12m | ecosystem: Environmental > Aquatic > Freshwater > Lake | place: Spain...
TATAACGAAATGGTGCGGCACTAAAACAGATGAATCCACGCTAATTCAAATCAAATAAAAAAATAGGCTGAAATAAAAACTCTGCTAGGTGGTAGCGTGAAATAAGTTAGAGTTTTTCAACGGAATATCCCCCATAGTACGCGTTCATTTTATCGAAAACTTCAAATAATTTCGGTGGATACTTTTAAATGATAACGAGTGTATTTTTTGACTGGAATACTCAACTTAATATCAAATTAAGACTTTAAGTGCACAATTTACTAAATTTACTCGCAACTAATGGAGTCGTAGCTACCAGCTTGAGAAATCCAAATTGCAGATTAGGATGTCTCCCACATAAGCTAAAAAACTATTATTTTTCGAAGCTTATTGGTAAAGTATTGTTAATATTTTTAATGTTAATTGAAAAAATATCATCGTCAAGAGTAGTTCCTTCCATCTCCAATGGGATGATAGGCCAAACACCATAAACCTCTAAAAACCCATATCCACCATAACTCTTTTTAGACATATCAAGCCTAGAGTTCAAAAGCACGTCAACTGCATCTGAATACTTAGTTAAATGGTCTCCAGTGGTGTAATCTCGACTAAAGTAAATATCAAGTTGGTTGTCTAATATTGATAAAATTACTTTTCTAAAAGATGCATTATGAATAGGCTCTGTTTGTAAATATAGCAACCAAGTTAGTACAATTGCAGAAAGGTCATCTAGCTTCTTAAGAGAACGCATCAAGCATCGGTCGAAAACAAGATCCTGCCCATGTATATCAATTAATTCAGAAAACTCCTTAGACTTTCTTGCATCAACTCTCACTAGACCATTTAACTCAAGTATTTTATCTACTTTTAACTTTACAACGCTAATCTTCAAAGTGTTTACCTGCAACAAATCCCAAAACTCAGAGATATAAATCTTACGCGTACCTTTAAATAGATGGTGCTGATCAACAGCCATTACTAGCTCATCTATTCCACGCCAACGTATATCATAACCAGCTGGTTTTCTTGAGTGTTTACGAATATTTTCAAATGTACGTGGCCTATCATCACTTCTAGTTCGAGATGCTTGGCCTTTTTTCGTCCAAGCAAACTCATAATCTAACTCGTAATCTGACCAGTCACATCGATTTTTAATACTGCGATACCATGCCCAAACTCTAGCTTTTTCTGCCCAATGTGTACGTTGTCCACCTCTTTTTCTTTTGATTAAATTTGGTGTCACTTAAATCACGATTCACTCAGCCTATTAAGATTTTAATTTTACCTTTATTATCAAGTTCAATAAATAAAAATGAAGGAAAATCCATGTTGCAGAAATTTGATGAAGCAATTTATAACAAATTAATTGATAAGTTTGGTCCACTTATTGGTGGCAAGGATCTTTATTCATGTTTAGGTTATAAGACATATTCAGCGTTCTATAGAAGCCAGCATCTTGATGAGGTTGGACTACATATTTTCAAGATTAATGGTCGTAAAGGATGGTTTGCTCTGACTGAAGATGTCGCTCAGTGGCTTAGCAAGCAGTCTGTAAAAAAATAGTAAATCAGATATTAAACATCATTTGTAAATAATGTAGGTCTTTCCAGTGATTGGAAAGGGGAATGTATTAATGGAGAACTAATTTGTAGGTATATGCGAGATAAAAAGCAAAAGAGTCAGCAGGCTGTAACCTGTTGACTCTTCTAAACTGCTTGTTCGATTGAACCCAGAACAGCCTTAACAATAAACCTCCTTATCTTTTTTGTCAAGAAGGGATGTTTTTGTGCGCTTTTAAAACCAGAATCCAGATTCTTTGCTGGGTGCTGTTAGTCTAGTTTTACCATGAATTAGCTCCTTACTTTAAGGAGTTTTAAAGATGGCGCAACATTTTTTACTTTCCCCCGCATCGCGAGGTGAAAAATCTGTATTTGATATAGCAAGGATGTCAAATGACGAGGCATTTATATTACTTTGTGAAACAAGATGGGGTAAGAATGGCACTCAATGTTGTCCAAGTTGTGGTGTTGTCAGGAAACATTACTTTATTAAAGCACGCAGACAATTTAGATGCGCTGAAAAGCAATGCGGGCATACATTTTCAGTGACATCTGGGACAAAATTTGCATATCATAAAAAGCCGTACGTAGATATATTATATTTAATAGCCTTATTTGCAAATGCTGTTGAAGGAACTGCTGCCTTAAGAAGCGCTGCAAACATGGGTGTGAGTTATAAACCAATACTTTTACTCTATAACAAAGTTCGCGAGGCTTTATTTCAAAGCCGTGATTTGACTCCTATGCATAATGAAGTGGAGATTGACGGCTGTTATTTTCACTACTACATCAGACCCGCAAATAAACGAGAACACAGAATTGATCGGAGGCTCTCTTTTAACTTAAATCCTAATAAAAGAGCGGTGCTTGCCATGAGGCAACGAGGTTTGCCAGGGCAAGGTGCATCAAGGACGATAGTTACTGTAATCAAGAACGAAAATGAACAAGATGTATCTGCACTCTCAACAAAATTCATTAAGCCTAATGCAATTATTTACACAGACAATCACACTTGTTACGCCTCACTGGCGACCAGCTACACAGTAAAGCAAGTTAATCATGCAGAAGAGTATAGTACTGACGATGGAGTTAATGAAAATCAAGCTGAATCATTATTTGCAAGAATGCGAAAGCAGTTTTCTCATGTCCATAAATGCGATCCTAAATTTCTAATTTATTATGTTAACGAGATTGCTTGGAGAGATGACAATAGACGCCAATCCTTTTATTGGCAGTTTTTGGAGCTAGTAAAAAAATGTTTACAATCTGGCCAATCTAGATTGTGGTCAAAGTACTGGCAGGGGAATCGCATTAAAGAAGATTGCTTATTTGTTACTAGCTAGATCCCAAAGCCCTTCGGTCTCCTTAGTATTTTCATAAGCACGAATAACTTTACCGCGATATTTAAGGCGCTTAAGGCAGGCTCGAACACAACAATATACAGTTGTTTGTACCCTTCGATTTTCTATGCTTATTTGGCCATGAAAAATTACATAGTTAGTAATATCGCTAACATGGACTGGATGCACTTTAGAAGTTTTCATTGCTTCTATAACTAAAATGCTTAACTTGTTCCAAGGTAGTCCAAGAACCTTAGGGACGGTTGAAATTGCTTTTACTGTACTTGGTATGAAATCAGGTTCTCTGGATTGTATTACAGTTAATAACGCATATGATTCACGTTCCAGTTCTAATAAAACTTTTGCGAGTTCACGTAAGTCTTTTCTTACAGCTTTGATATTGCCTGCTTTTCGCTTGAAGTCCTTAATTAATAACGATGTGTATACTGAGGTTCCCATAAAAAATCCTTAATCTAAAATGATAGATTAAGGATTTTTAAACACAAAATATATGTGCGTTTGCTACCTAATGTCGCATTTAACTATAAAAACCGATTCATTTGACATAGGTTTTTATACATACAATAGTTACTGCTGATTTGGCGTCTCTAACAACTTGCGATTAACAACAATATCGCTTTTCGCTTTAAGTGATTGACCATAAGCATTGATGTATTCAGCTGCCATTGCATTTTGTAGCTCTGCCTCAGCGGCTTTTTTTGCATCTTCATCTGCAGCTAGCGCATTTTCCACGCTAGAAACCTGCACTATTGTGTAGCTCGATTTACCATTCATATAACCAGCGTAAGCAGGCAATTTGCTTGCATCGATTTTAAAAACTTGCTTCATGGTGTCCTCGGTTAAGCCTTGTGCATTTTTGCGGTCAACCGTGACTACTGGTGTCCACTCAAGCTCAACATCTGCAGCGCCTGTTTTAAGTCTTGTTAAAGCAGCTTGGCCTTGTTGTGTTGCCAATTTTTCGGCTTTTTCTAGTTTTAATAAAGCCTCAATACCACCTTTTACCTCATCAAACGTACGTGGAGCAGAAGGTTTGTAATCTATTACACGTGCTGCAACTAAGTTATTCGTTGTGACTTCAACCGCTTCAGTATTTCGCTTCTCTTTAAGAACTTCTTCCGAAAACACATTTCTCATGAACTTTTCACTTTGGAAAAATTTAGCGCCATCTTCACGACTTAACCAGCCACTTGTTTGCAACTCTAAACCAAACTTATCTGCGGCTGGCTTTAAGCTACCAGATTGCTCATACACAATATTATTAAATTCGTCTGCCAATTCTGCGTATTTGGCTTGTGCTTTTTGAAACACTAACTCGCCTTTAATTTGCGTTTTTAAGCTATCAAAAGAGGAGTTTTGACCCGTAATACCGTTCAATTTAATAATATGATATCCAAATTCAGACTCTACTAAGTCACTGATTTGATTAATTTTCATATTAAATGCAGAGTCTTCAAATGGTTTTACCATTGCGCCACGGGCAAAGCTTCCTAAATCGCCACCTTTTGAAGCAGAACCTGGGTCTTGTGAAAATTTAGTCGCCAACTCTTCAAACCGTTTTGGATCTTTTTTAAGTTGCGCCAAAATATCAGCCGCTTTTTCTTTTGCGGTTGCTTTGTCTTGAGCCGTAGCATCTGAATTAAAACCAATCAAGATATGACTTGCTTGGCGTTGTTCATCCGCTTGGAATTTTGTCACATTTTCATCGTAGAACTCTTTGACTTCTGCATCTGTCACTTTCATTTGAGAAACCAAGCCCGCAGCAGATAGCAAAGCAAATTCCAATTTAACTTGCTCTGGCACCTTAAATTTATTTTTATGTAAGTTGTAGTAAGCTTTTACATCTTCTGGCGTTACTTTTACTTGTGATAAAAATTGTGCTGTTTTGATTTCCGCCACACTCACATCTCGCTTTTGATGCGCATATTTTAAGGTATGCTCTGCTAGACTTTTTGGCACAGAAGCCAACATGGCTAAACCGTCACGTGCTTGCTGCGCGAGCAACTCACTACGTCTATCGTTTTCAAATTTGCTTGCCGTAAATTTATTTTGCTCGAGTGTTTTTTGGTAGATATCTTCAGAAAATTTTCCATTTTCTTGAAATTCTGGCATACCTAAAATGTATTGGCTTAATTGATCGTCACTTATTTTAAAGTTTGCATTTTGAATTTCGGCATTCACGAGGCGGCGCGTAATAATGCCATCTAATACAGATTGTTTAAATTCAGCACTCTCTAACAACGCAGGATCAATTTTCTGACCTTCTGCTTGCAAATAGTTACGTGCTTTTTCAATCGCGTTACCATATTCTTGGATTGAAATTTTATCGCCATCTACTTTAGCAACAGCCACATTGCTACCTGCTTGATTAAAATACGAATCAATACCAAATAGCGCAAATGGAACAGTAATCAGCGCTAAAATAGCTTTTGCCAGCCAACCTTGGGTGTGCTTACGAATTGAATCTAACATACATTTACTCTCTAAAAAAATGATTGCCCAAAAAATATATCAAAATATATTTGATGATACACATACTACAAAGCTGCATATTATATAACAGTTGTAGCAAAAGGCGCTGATATCTTGAGCGCCGCTTCATAGATAACATGACAATCAAATTAGTTTCTTAAAAGCAGTTTTTAATGAAGTTTATATAGATATATCAAATAATATGCACTGGAAGCCGCATGGGAATTTTCTTGTAGGGCCGTTGATTTTATTACGGTAGCTTAGGCTTTAATCACTAATCAAGACTGTATCTTTAAAAAACTTTCAAAATCTCCGGCAGAAAGTGGGGCGCTAATCAAATAACCTTGAGCCACTTCACAGCCTAAATCTTTTAAAAACTGAAGTTGCGCTTCAGTCTCAACTCCTTCTGCACACACTGTTTTGCGTAGATGATGGGCTAGAGTGATAATCATTGATACAATTTCAGATTTATCCGAGGCTTTAACCACTTCAGTTACAAAGGCTCTATCAATCTTTAATACATCAAATGGCAGGGTTGTAAGATAACTTAAGCTAGAATATCCCGTACCAAAATCATCAATATCAATCAGTACTCCTTGTTGGCGCAAAAGTTTAAGAGACTCACTGAGTGGTCCCGTAATATTTAATAGTAAACTTTCTGTGATTTCTAGCTCAATCGAGGTGGGTAATACGCCATATTCATTTAGTAAATTTAAAAAATCGGTAGCAAAATTATCGCGCATGAGTTCTTTGCTAGAAACATTGATGGCCATTCTTTTTGGCGCAATACTTGCATCTTGCCAAGTGCGATATTGCTGACATGCCATTCTTCTCACTTGCTCCCCTAATTGCAGAATCAAATCAGACTCTTCGGCAATAGAGATAAATTCAATAGGTGGTATAACTCCATTTGTTGGGTGTCGCCAGCGCACCAGCGCTTCTACCCCGACTACTTTTCCATTACGTAAATCAATTTGAGGTTGATAGAGCAAGTAAAGCTCTTGCTTTTCAAGCGCTAAACGCAAATCGCGTTCCATCGCTAATCGATGAATTGCAAACGAGTTCATTTGCGCCTCGTTAAACGCGAATTTTTCATGTCCATGCGATTTAGCTCGGTTCATTGTTGCGTCCGCATATTGCAGAAGCGAGTCGACTGTGATTGCATCTCTTGGATAAACAGCAATTCCTATAGTGGCATTAAGGTAATATTGATGATCATCGAATGCGAAATGCTGATTTAACAGTGAAACAAGTTTTTCTGCGACCTTGGTTAAGCTTTGCGCACCCCCAGTATCAGTCAAAATAATGACAAATTCATTGTCAGCAAAGCGCGACACATAATCAATTTCGCGCAAATTAGAGCTGATTCGTTGCCCAACCTCTTTTAGTATGGCATCACCCGCCACATAACCAGCAACTTCATTTACCTTTTTAAAACCATCAAGGCTCAAATAAAGCACACCCACTTCCGTCTCAAAACGTTGCGCACGCATAATCTCTTTTGCCAAGTAATTACGGCAAAAACGCCGATTAGGTAGCATGGTCACGCAATCAAAATTTTCTTGGTAATAAAGACTTTTTGCGCGTACTACAGATGTAAGCGCCACCCCTAGCCGGTCCGCCAAATAACGTGCTATTAATAAAGTTTCTGCTGTAAGCTCAGTATTTTTAGAAAAACCAAAATACAGCACGGTCGCTAATTCCGCATCTCGATACACTGGCATCAGCAAGACTTTTGCTACACCTAATTCAGTAAATGGTTTAAGTGAAGGATACATATCGAAATTCTCTAAAAAATATCCATTAGGGTTGACACTGAGAATTTTTTTGAGTGAATTATCTAATAGTGTTGGGTACTCATGTCGCTCCCCTGCTTGCGTAATGACCAACATACCAGCGATGTCAACAGCGCCAATATCTAATTGCGTCACAGACACAAGCTCACACGGGACAAATGCCTTTAAATTTGAAAAAAACATTTCAAGCACACGATCAAAGCCAGCGTTAGACAAAACCGCACAATCAATCTCATTTAAAAAAGACAATATGTCGGTATTTTGCAAGCTTTGAGGGACATCCGAACTTTTGGAAGCATTTAACTGCTTAAGGGCAATGTCATTTTTTGACGGTTTGGATTTGTAAAAGTAAGCTATCACAGCCATAGCCATGAGCAAAAGCAGTAATAATAAGAGCTTGGGCATTTACATGAAAACCTTTTTATTTTTAGGTTGATTTAACACCATTAACTATATAGCATAATTAACCATATAATATAACTAGAAATATAACGCTAATAGCTATGCGATTGTTTTTATCATAAACTTAAAACTACAAGCCACAAATAAAAAACTAATATCATGACTTCAGATACCGCTGAAAAACCAGCCATAAACGCTGAGTCGATACTCGAACTTCAGGCGTATTTACTTTCTAACGCCAACTTTGAAGAATCTATTACTGCTTTTGTGTCGCAAATCGCACTTAAGTTAGGTCTTGAACGCGTTTCTATCGGCATCGTCGAGCATTATCAAGCACAAATTAAAGCAGTTTCGTATAGTACAGATATTGAAGCTAAGCATGAAGTTAATCGCAGACTAGCAGCAGCGATGGATGAAGCGATTAATCAATCTGCGGTCATCACACACCCAGAAATTGCAGGCAGCCTGCCAAGACTGATGTTAGCGCATGCAGCCCTGATTAAAGGTTCTAATCAGCATGCATGTACAATTCCTCTAATCAATAACGGCGATATTTTTGGTGCCATGACGTTTGAGCGAAGTAATCATCTATACAAAAAAGAAGAAATATTAAGCTTAGAAAATATTACTACTTTATTTGGACCTATTTTATTTTTAAAGTGGCGAGATAGTCGACCTTGGTATCGCCATGTCAGGCAAGACTGCAAAGTATGGTTTCAGCGTCACTTCACTGAAGCCGATGGCAGATTCAAATTAGGGATTTACGCTTTAGGTTTGTTGTTAATAGGTGCATTATTTATTCCTTTGCAGCACAATGTGAGTGCGCCAGCGCGGATTGAAGGCTCAATTCAACGCGCCTTGGTTGCACCAGAAAATGGTTATTTACAGCATGCTTATGTACGAGCTGGCGATAAAGTTAAAGCGGGTCAGGTACTTGCAGAGCTTGCTGATGAAGAGTTACAACTTGAAATTCGTCGTTGGCAAAGCGAACTTGCCCAGCATGAAAACAACTATAACTCTGCGCTTGCGCAGTCTGACCGCGTGCAAATGGTGATCAATGGCTCAAAAGCTGAGGAATCCAAAACACAACTTGCCCTTGCTGAACAAAAGCTTTCTCGTTCACATATTACGGCGCCTTTTGATGGGGTGATTATTAAAGGTGATTTAAAGCAATTGCTAGGCGCGCCCGTACAACGTGGCGATACCTTACTTACCATTGCGCCAATAGAATCATTTCGCCTGATGATAGAAGTGGATGAGCGAGATATTGCTGAAGTTTCGCTTAAGAAATCTGGAAAAGTTGCGCTGATTTCTTTACCTGGAAACGCCCTACCATTTGAAGTGCTAAGTATTACGCCGGCAGCAATCTCTAAAGAAAAACGCAATTTTTTTGAGGTTGAAGCTAAGTTAACAGCAACCAACGCCATCACATTACGCCCTGGTCTTGAAGGTATTGCAAAAATTCAAGCGGGCAAACGTCCTTTAATTTGGACACTGACCCACCGCGTAATCGAATGGGCTAAAATCACTTTGTGGAAGTGGGGATTATAAGCTTGCGTGAATCCTTATTTAGTCCACTTTGGTATCGTTATGCACAACAAAGACCGCAACTAAGAAGCCATGTGACAGTGCAGCCACAACGCTACCGTGATCAAACTTGGTATTTATTAATCAATGAAGTCAATGGTGTTCATTTTCGTATCAACGACGTGGCCTATCAATTTGTTGGCCGTTGCGACGGCAACTATTCAGTGCAAGAAGTATGGGATAGCATGCTGGAATCGCTTGCTGACGACACCCCTACACAAGACGAATTGATACGTTTACTTGGCGAGTTAGATCAAAGAGATTTAATCCTTTACCAAGTCATGGCTGACATCCCTACTCTGTTCCGTAGAAAACAAGAAAAAGTTAAACGTGAGCGCTTGGCTTTTATCAACCCACTTTCTTTTAAGCTTTCTTTGTGGGATCCGAGCAAGTTTCTTGATAAAACAAGATGGTTACAAAAAATCATCTTCAATCCATATGCATTTGTGATTTGGCTGATTGTTGTAATCTCTGCACTGCTTGCTGCTGCAGTCGAATGGGATGCACTTCGGCTACATGCCTCAAATTATATGGGAACACCCAAATACTTGTTTTTGGCATGGTTGAGTTTTCCCTTTATTAAAGCGTTACATGAATTAGCACACGGTTTAGCAGTAAGAAATTGGGATGGGCAAGTGAAAGAATCAGGGATTACATTTTTTGTATTTACGCCCGCCCCTTATGTAGATGCCTCTGCATCCAGCGCTTTTCGAAGCCAATTTCAACGTGTGATTGTTGGCGCTAGTGGCATGATGATTGAATTAGTGTTAGCTTCTATCGCACTGTTAATTTGGTTTAGCACACAGTCTGGCTTGGTGCATGCCTTGGCCTTTGTCGTTATGTTTGTATGCAGCGTTACCTCGCTACTTTTCAATGGTAATCCATTACTCAGATTCGATGCTTATCATATTTTGTGCGACACATTCGACCTGCCAAACTTAGCAAATCGTAGTCGATTCTTTTGGACCAACCAATTTAAACGGTTTGTGCTTGGCGCAAAAAACATTATGCCAATGTCATATGCACAAGGTGAGCGAAAATGGCTATTTGCTTATGCGCCTTTATCTTTAATTTATGGTCTGATTATTTTAGGCTATATCGTCTTTTGGCTAGGCTCAAAATCGTTTATGATTGGCCTACTTGTTGCGCTATTTGCAACAATAGCAATGGTCATTAAGCCATTATTTGCAACGATAAAAAACACGATTGAATCTGCAGGTGTTGGAGCAACTCGCAATCGCGCAAAATTGGTTATAGTAGCAATTTTAGGCTTAAGTTTTATTTTATTATTTATAGTACCTGTACCCTTTAACACAATGGCGCAAGGCGTTATTTGGCTGCCAGATCAAGCGCAAATTAGGCCATTATCAGAAGGGTTCATCAAAGAAGTTCGCGTACTACACGGTGCAGAAGTTGAACCGAATCAAGTCATTTTAGTATTATCTGACCCCAACTTAATCGCAAGGCGCGATAATTTAAATAGCCAACTCTCTAGTTTGCAAGTTAACCAATATAATATGTTGTCGCAAGATATCACGCGTGCAGACAATATCGGCAAACAATTAGAAAAAATTAGCGCTGATCTAAAACGTGTAAACGAGCAAATTGACGCCTTAGAAATCCGTAGCCAAGTAAAAGGTAAATTGGTGATGCCCCATCAAAATGATTTGCTTGGTACATTTGTGAAACAAGGCGCCTTGCTTGCCTACGTGCTCAATAGCAATATCATCAAAATCCGTGCTGCTATTCCTGAACCTGCTGCTTCAATGGTGCGCGATAAGTTAACTGGTGTTCAAGTGCGAACTGCAGACCACCCAGACAATATAATTATCGCGAAGATGTCAGTGGAAACGCCTGCAGTCACACGCACCCTACCTAGCGCTGCAATGGGTGACCATGGTGGTGGTGATTACGCAACCGACCCTACAGATAAAGAAGGCTTAACAGCAGTTGAGCCCTTAGTGCTCATTGACCTTAATTTGCCTGAAACAAGTTTAGAGCGCGTGGGCGCTAGAGCAAGCGTGCGTTTTAATCACGGTTACGCCTCTATCGCAGTGCAATTATATCGCCATTTCAGGCAGTTATTTCTGCGCTACTTTAACCCAGAAAATTAACGCTCGACACTGGGATATGCGCAAAAGAACAAGCAACAGCCCTTCCCCTGGAATTTTGTTTGGTAGCTATCCAGAGAAAGCATTTGTTCAACCCTCGTTTTTGATAAAACTTAAACACCGACTAGATACTTTTTTTTTATTTTTGAGCGCAACAAGCGCTAACCAATACCTGCCTTTTCTAGAAAAAATTGCAATCTATGAAACAAAATTAAAAAATGTTTCAGAAACCAATTTAAAACAACGTATCACTGAGATTAGGCCTTTGCTTTCTATGCATGGCATGACAAATGATCTGCTTGCCGAAACCTTTGCTATCATCAAAATATGCTGTAAACAGGTGTTAGGTCACACCCCATATGACACTCAACTCATTGCTGCGCGCATTATGTTGGATGGTAAATTAGTAGAGATGGCGACTGGTGAAGGTAAAACGCTCACGGCAGGTATCTGTGTGGCAGCTGCAGCTTTGGCGGGGATTCCTGTTCATTTAATTACTTCGAACGATTACTTAGTTGCACGTGACTCGAGCACCCTACGCCCGCTATTTAATGTACTTGAGCTTACCGTTGGCGCCGCGACACACGGCCAAACTGTAGATGCACGTAAATATGCCTATAATTGTGATATTACTTACATCACAGCTAAAGAGTTAGTGTTCGACTATTTGCGCGATCGCGCTATTGGCGGCAAAGCTCACTCAATGCTACATAATAGTGTTGCACATCTGAGTGGACATACTTCAAATACCTTGTTGCGCGGGCTATGTATGGCAATTATCGATGAAGCAGATAGTATTTTAATTGATGAAGCACGTGTACCATTAATTCTTTCGCAAAGCATTCCGCAAAATGCACAAGTGGATTACTTGAGTAGAGTCCTTGCGCTAGCTTCAAAATTAATACCAGATCAAGATTTTTTACAAAACCATCAAAATCTATCTGTAGAAATCACAGAAACTGGTTGGCAAAAAATAGACTCACTTAAAAATACGCTAGGTCAGCTAAAACATAACAAAATTCATCTACAAGAAACCATATACCAGGCACTCGCTGCGCAACATCTTTACCAGCGTGATAAGCATTATTTAGTCCGCAACGAGGCTGTGCATATTATCGATGAAAACACAGGCCGCATTGCCAACGGCCGAGTTTGGTCGCGCGGTTTACATCAACTGATTGAATTAAAAGAACAATGTAAACTTACCGGAGAAACAGAGACTGTTGCACAAATCACTTACCAGCGTTTCTTTCCTAGGTATTTACGATTAGGTGGCATGAGTGGTACATTAAGTGAATCACGCGCAGAATTATTTACAATTTTTGGCTTAAAGGTGGTTAAAGTACCGCTTAGAAAACCTGGCCAACGTATTATATTGCCAACGCGCATTTACCCTAATCGACAAATACTGTGGCAAGCTGTCGCAAATCGCGTTAAAGAGTTATACGAAAATGACCGCACTATTTTAATTGGCACTGATTCAGTTGCAGACTCTGAAGCTTTGTCTCATTTTTTGCAAAATGCCAATTTACCGCACGAAGTGTTGAATGCTCGACAGGATGAGCGAGAAGCTAACATTATTGCTAAAGCTGGCCAGCTAAAACAAATCACAATTTCAACCAATATCGCAGGTAGGGGTACCGATATTGCCCTTGGCGAAGGTGTCGCAGAACTTGGCGGTATACATCTCATTAGCTGCCAGCATAATGTCTCTAGGCGTATCGACAGACAACTTATAGGTCGATGCGCGAGACAGGGCAACCCTGGCTGCGCGGAAACACTTATCTCTATGGATAAACCATTGATAGTAAATACATTTCCAAAATTCATTACAAAGCTAGCACATAAATCTGGCTTGGCAAAGCCGCAATGGTTAGTGTCAATTATTGTTAGACTACCTCAAATATTAGAAGAGTCTCACCAACGCGCTCAGCGCTACGAGATGATGTTAAATGATGCACGGATACAACAAGAGTCACTCTTAAAAGACTAAACTACGTAATAAAATCAGATATTTATTTTACATTCCTACAGTAAACTATTATATTTATATTGTAATTAATGGTATATGGCATAAAAATTGCTAAAAAGAAATTGCAACAGCGCTAATAGCTGTTTAAAGAAATAAATACCATAACCAATAAAAATAATAAAAAAGCATATTAAATTGTTAGGAGTTTAAAATATTTTTTTCAAATTACAATCCTAAGCGTTTTAGTAAAAATGTGCTTGGCATGTTGGCTTCCGCTTGCTTGTTTGCTCCATTATTTGCTCATGCAGCGCAACCATTAGGATGCTTAATCGAGCCAGAACGCGTCGCTGAAATCGGTAGCCAAGTAATTGGTATTGTTGAACATGTGCATGTAGAACGCGGCGACGTTGTACGTAAAGGTCAAGTGCTCGCTACATTGCATGCTGATGTTGAACGTGCGTCTTTGCAAGTTGCAAGCACACGCAGTCAAGTAGATGCTGAAGTCCGTAGTGCAGAAGCGAATTTAAAACTCGCGCGTATCACGCAAAAACGACAAGAAGGCTTGGTTGCTAAAAAATTTATTTCAGAACAAGCACTTGATAAAGCAATTGCAGACACAGAAATTGCCGCACAAAGACTTGCACTTAGCAAAGAGCAGCTCCGTACATCAAGTAGTGAATTGTCATTAGCACGCGCTCAGCTAGACCAGCGCACGATTCGCGCGCCGATTGAAGGCATTATCACTGATCGATATGTTTGGCCAGGTGAGCGTGTAGAAGAAAAAGCCCTATTCCGCATTGCAAAAACTAATCCTCTCCGCGTAGAGATGGTCATTTCTGCAACCTCTTACGGCACAATCACTAAAGGAATGCAACTCAGCGTAGCGCCTCAATTGCCTAACATGCAAGCCCTCGATGCAACAGTCACATTAGTAGACAAGCTGATTGACGGTGCAAGCAATACTTTTCGTGTACGTGCTGAGATAAAAAACCCAGATTCAGAAATTCCAGCGGGACTTCGTTGCAAGGTGGAGTTGCCAAACCCATCAACGCCCACAGTAAAAAATAGCCGCGCAGATCAGCCTGAACAAATTAGCGCTATGCAACACTCTATGTTGTTATACCCTGCTAAAGCGTTAATAGCGCCCGAGAGTACCAACAAAGTATTAGTACCTATTGGAAAACTTAGGTTAGATACGCAGTTAAATCAATACAACGTCCCAAAGAACAACCAAAAGCGTAAGACTATATAGTCATTTAAAAAAGATCAATAACAGCAATGACTTTACGTCCAACAACTGCAAGGCAACGTCCGCAATTCGAAGAACTCGAAGCAAGGATTTTATATTCTGCAGTTGCTAACGCCCTACCCCCAGATGCATTTAACACTAGCGCAGAAGTACGCATGCTCGACCTTTCAACAGCTAGTCCTACACCATTAGAGTCCACACAACAAAACACAACAACATCAGAAATAGTATTTGTTGATACACGTTTAGAAGATTATCAAACATTGGTGGACGATATACTTAACCATCAAAATGCCTCAAAAAATATCGAAGTTGTCTTATTAAATAATACTCAAGATGGTATACAAAGGATTTTAGACACCTTAAAAGATAAGCAAAATATCAGCGCAATTCATCTAATTGGTGAAGGCACAGAAGCCGAAATGCATCTTGGCGGTAGTTTTTTAACTGCAGATTCTATTAATAATCGATATGCTGAAGCACTAAAACAAATTGGAAATAGCTTAAGCACCGATGCAGATATTTTAATTTATGGCTGTAATTTTGCTGCAGGTGAAAATGGTCAACTTCTAGCCAACAATATCGCCAACTTAACTGGGGCTGACGTAGCAGCCAGTAGTGACCGAACAGGTCATGCCAGCCAATTTGCAAATTGGCATTTAGAGTATCAGTACGGGGTTATTAGTACTGATGTTGTGGTGTCTGCTTACGGCCAACAAAACTGGTTTGGCGCATTGGCCACGTTTACTGTGACCAACGTAAACGACTCTGGCTCAGGGTCGTTGCGGCAAGCCATTTTAGATGCAAATGCAAGTTTGGGCGCTGATACTATTGCTTTTAGCATCATCGGCCCTCATCCTTATGTGATTAACCTTGCTTCAATATTGCCCACCATTACCGACCGCGTAAATATAGATGGCACTACTGAAAACAACTATGTTACCAACGGTAATAATCCGGTGATTGTGCTGAATGGTGGCGGTGTTATTCAAGATGGCTTACAAATTTATGGCGCTAATAGTAGTGATAGCATAATAACTGGCGTAGTATTTCAAAACTTTACTGAGGATGGGATTGATATTGCTGACAGTAGCGGTAACGTTATTTTTGGAAACTGGATAGGCTTAAATAGCGTTGGAACAGCATCAGCGGGTAACGCAAATGGCATTAATCTTTGGAACGCTATTGGCAATATTATTTTTAGTAACGTTATCTCTGGCAACACCTATTCTGGCATTTACATTGGAAGCGATAACGGCACCGGAACTAATAACCTAATAATTGATAACTTGATTGGCACAAACGTGGCAGGCAATGCCGCCGTTGCCAATTTTCGTGGTATTGAGATTATATCTGCTAACAATATCATCGGGGGCGCCGGGGTTAATAATCGAAACATCATCTCTGGCAACACCTTTGATGGGATTTTTCTAAACGGGGTAAATGCTAGCGGAAATATTATTCAAAACAACTACATAGGCACGGATGTCACGGGTCTCTTAGACATTAACGGTACTATCCAAGAGGTAGGTCAAAACGGTATCTCGATTAGAGATGGCGCTAGCAATAATTTAATTGGCACCGACGCGGACGGATTTGATGATATAGAAGAGCGCAATCTTATCTCTGGCAATAACTGGACCGGCATAGACATTACTCAAAATAGTGCTAACAACACCATACAAGGTAACTGGATAGGAGTTAACGCCACAGGCAACGCAGCATTAGGAAATATAGGCATCGGAGTATCTGTTTATGGTACAGGCACTGGCAATCAAATTGGTTCTGGCTTAGCAGGTGCGGGCAATGTGATATCCGGTAATTCCACAGGTGTCTGGTTGGCAGAAGGCGCGACGAACAACAAAGTGCAAGGCAATATCATTGGCTTGGGCGCGGACGGCAACACGGTGATTGGTAACACTAATGCTGGTGTTCAGCTTTTTGGTGGGAATATCAATACGGTGAATGTCACGGGCAATATTATCGGTAGCGATACCGATGGACTTAACGACGCAAACGAGCGAAATATTATTTCTGGTAATGGTACTAATGGCATTGCTTTAGATACTGTTTATGCGACGGGCAACTCTATTGCTGGAAATTATATTGGTACCGATATTACAGGGTCATTAGACAGAGGCAACTCTCTAAATGGGATTCAGGTTGAAGGCGGTGCAAGTTTTAATACAATCGGCGGTAACTTCACAAGTCAACGTAATTTAGTTTCTGGTAACAACTTAAACGGGATACTTCTAATTGGAGTTGGCACTAATAGTTACACCATCCAAGGCAACTGGATTGGGGTGAATGCTGCAGGTAATGCCACATTAGGTAATGGTGCGAATGGCATTGAAGTATTTGATGGTGCACAAAATACACAAATTGGAGGAAGCGCCGTTGGTGAAGGTAACTTAATTGCAGGGAATTTGAATAATGGCATTTTGGTGGGCAGTAATAATACTGGAACCGTGATTCAGGGTAACCGCATTGGCACAGATTTAACTGGCACGCTCGATTTGGGTAATTTCGATAACGGTATATATCTTTCTGGTATTACTAATGCTTTAGTAGGAGGCACGTCTGCTGGCGAGGGTAATGTCGTCGCATTTAATGGTAAAGGAGGTACATTTACCTCAGGCGTTTCGATTACTAATAATGCGACAGGGGTAAGCATTCTTGGTAATAGCATTTATAGCAATGTAAGCCTCGGGATTGATTTAAATGATAACAATACGTTTGAATTAAATGATGTTGGTGATGCTGATGTAGGCGGTAATTTTTTACAAAACTTTCCTGTACTCACTAGCGCAATATACAACGGCACCAATACCGTTATTTCGGGTAGTTTGAACTCCAATGCCAACACTACTTACCGTATCGAGTTTTTCTCAAATTTAGCAGGAACTGAAGACCCTACAGGCTATGGTGAAGGTAGAACTTATTTAGGATTTACTGAAGTCACAACCGACGGAAGTGGTAATGCTGTAATTAATGCCACATTAACTGGTGTTGTGTTAAGTAGTGGCAATAGGGTCACCGCAACGGCGACGGTTAAAACGGGTGCAACGACGTATACAAGCACCTCAGAATTTGCAATGAATGTAACCGTAGCAAATTCGCCACCATCAGGCATAGATGCGACGATTACCGTTACAGAAGATACGGATTATGTCTTGACCCTAGCAGACTTTGGTTTTACAGATGCAGAAAATAATGGCTTGCTGGGTGTTTACATTACCACCTTGCCTACACAAGGCACACTAGAATACTTAGGCACACCGATTACCGCTGGCAACTTTATTTCGTTGGCCTCATTACAAAATGGTGAGTTTACTTACACCCCACCTGCCAATGCTAACGGCAATAACTTAACAAGCTTTACCTTCCAAATTCAGGATAATGGTAGCACTGCCAATGGCGGTGTGGATACCGACCAATCGCCCAACACGATTACCATCAGTGTCTCACCTGTAAACGATGCTCCTATCCTTTCACTAGCTGGTAGCAACCTTATCACTAATGGTTCTTTTGAAAACGGTAGTAATAGTTGGACCGGTAATTCAGTCAACGAAGTTAGTAGTTCACCTGGTAGTTATGGCATACCTTCAACCCTCGATGGAGTCAGCTTTGTGGAGATTGAAGGCTTAGCTGAAAGTTTCGAACCTTCATATATAGAACAGTCTATTTCAACGCAGGTTGGGCAGACCTATGTGATTATCTTATCCTCGGTTACTCGAGCAGGTATGAACGTTGGTGATATGGGCGCAATTAGTGTGAATGGAATGAAAATTCAAGACTTTAGCACTAACGATACATGGCAAGAATATGCAGTGCAATTTACGGCAACGTCAACCACGTCAACCATACGCATTTCTTCACAAGGCTCAATAAGTGGCATCAGTCCAGAAGCTGGTGACAGTGCAGGTCTAATAGTCGATAATGTACGCGTTTTTTTAGCAAATGAATTGTCAACTGTCACCTATGTTGAAAATGGTGGCCCTACTGTTCTAGCATCCTCACCTGTTGCGGTTGATTCCGAGATGGGAGCAACAAGCTTTAACGGCGCAACATTGACTTTGGCTAGAAATGACGGTGCAAACAATCAGGATGCTCTCGCTTTTGATGGTGTTACTGTCACTACGACTGGTGCAGATGTGTTTGTTAATGGTATGCAAGTTGGTACTTATGTATTCACTGGTGGTCAAATGGAAATTTCCTTTGGTGAAAACGCAATACTAGCTCGCGTGAACACCTTGATGCAAAATATTGTTTACTGGAACAGCAGTGATACACCACCCGCCAGCGTACAAATCAACTGGACATTCAGCGATGGCAATACGGGCGCTCAAGGCACAGGAGGTGCGTTTCAAGCAACTAGTAGCACTATTGTTAATATCACACCAGTCAACGACGCACCAGTCGGTACGGATAACTCGATTACTGTCACAGAAGATACAGCGTATACCTTCACCCTCGCAGATTTTGGCTTCACTGATTTAGAAAATCACGGCTTGCTACGCGTCATATTTACAACGCTTCCTGCGTCAGGCAACCTACTCTACGCAGGGAACCCAATCACGGTTACAGGAAGCACAGTAACACGTGGTGACATCCAAGCTGGGATAGTGACCTACTCACCAGCAACTAATGCAAATGGAAATAACTTAACCAGCTTTACATTCCAAGTTCAAGATGATGGTGGCACAGCCAATGGCGGAGTGGATACTGACCAGTCGCCTAACACCATTACGGTAAATGTGTTGGCAGTGAATGATGCGCCCTTAATAATTGCTCCATTAGGCCCATTGAGCGCTACGGAAGATTTGTGGACAGCAATTGAAGGAACTGGATTTAGCTTCACCGATGTGGATGCAGGTTTAGGCACTCTGATGATGACGTTGAATGTGACTCAGGGTTATGTTACAGTGGGATTGGGAGACTCCGGCGTATCGATTATTAGCGGCAACGCAAGCGGTGCGGTCGTTCTTGAAGGTGATTCCACGGCCTTAAACAACCTGATTACCGGAGCATCTACCGGATTTGTTCGTTACGTTCCAAACGTGGACGTGCCAAATGCAACGACAACCTTAACTTTAACGGTGAACGATCAAGGCAATACCGGAACCGACCCAGGGTTAACAGGTGACGGGAGCTCAGAAGAACACTCGGTGTCGGTTCTGATTAATGTAACGGCGGTTAATGATGCACCCGTTTTTATCGGGCTTGATAATACTCCAACCTTTATCGAAGGCGGTACGCCAGTTGTTTTAGATAACAATGTCATTTTCTCAGACATAGAAATAGCAGCTGGGCTAGATACCTATCAGAATATTGATATATTCTTAACCCGAAACAGTGGAGCAAATCCTGATGATGTTTTTTCTGCCGCTGGTAACCTTTCAGCATTAATTCAAGGCGGCAACCTTGTTTTAAGTGGTGCAACGATTGGCTCAATAATGTCGAACTCTGCAGGTATATTGAATATCAGATTCGATTTATCTGCAACTGCTAGTCAAGTAAATGAAGTGTTGCAATCAATCGCATACAGTAACTCCAGTAACACTCCACCTGCCAATGTGCAAATTAATTGGAGCATGGAAGATAGTAACGGTGGCTCCCAAGGTAGTGGCGGAAACCTTTTTGCTACAGGATTTACTATCATCAATATCGTCTCTAGTAATGACGCGCCAACGCTTACAGGCGTGCAAGCAACGCTAGTTAATGATTCAGAAGATACTCCATATACAGTAACTTTAGCTGACTTATTACAAGGCTTTACAGATGCAGACGGTGATACTTTAAATATTGCCTCTTTTAACGCAAGTAATGGAAGTGTTGTTGATAATGGTAACGGTACTTTTACCATTACACCCACTGCTAACTTTAATGGCTTGGTTAACCTAACTTATAACGTGATTGATGGGAATGGTGGCATTACAGTCGCCACACAAAGCTATACGCTTAACCCAGTCAACGATGCACCAACTACGACACCTGTGACATTGGTTGCTATTGCTGAAGATAGCGGTATACGCATCATTACGCAAGCACAGTTGTTGGCAAATGCAGCTGATGTCGATGGTCCTAGCTTAACCGCCACAGGTCTTGCCATTATTGCAGGTAGTGGTAGTTTAGTCGATAACGGTAATGGGACTTGGACCTATACCCCCACACTTAACGATGATACGGCAGTCACTTTTACTTATAGCATTAGTGATGGGGCATTAACGGCAGCAGGTACTGCAACTTTAGATATCACTCCTGTGAACGATGCGCCCACTACAACACCTGTAACGCTGGTTGCGATTGTAGAAGATAGCGGCCCACGCATCATTACACAAGCAGAGTTATTAGCCAACGCAGCTGATATCGATACACCGATAGGGAGTTTAACTGCCACAGGACTTACGATTAGTGCTGGTAACGGTATACTAGTCGATAACGGCAATGGTACATGGTCTTATACCCCAGCACTTAACGACGATACCAGCGTTACTTTTACTTATACGGTGAGCGATGGAAGTTTAAGTGCTGCAGGAAGCGCTAGTTTAGATATTACACCCCTAAATGATGCGCCTGTTGCATTAGGTGAATCATACACAATATCAGAGGATGGTACTTTAACAATCGCTGCACCAGGCGTATTGGCTAACGACACAGATGTTGACAGTTCAACATTGAGTGTAGCAGCAATTACATTACCAAACCACTCTTCTGTATTTAACTTCACAACAGATGGTAGTATTGTATATACACCTGTGGCCAACTTTCATGGTACAGATACATTTACCTATTTAGTGACTGATGGCTTGTTAAGTTCGAATATCGTAACAGTTACCATTACTGTGTTACCTGTTAATGATGCACCAACCACAACACCTGTCACGTTAATTGAGATTGCTGAAGATAGCGGCCCACGCATCATCACACAAGCAGAGTTATTAGCCAACGCAGCTGATATCGATACACCTGTAGGGAGTTTAACCGCCACAGGCCTTGCGATTAGTGCTGGTAACGGTACATTAATCAATAACGGCAATGGGACATGGACGTACACCCCTGCTCTGAATGACGAAACTAGCGTGACTTTTACATACACCGTGAGTGATGGTGCTTTAAGTGCTGCAGGAACAGCTAGTTTAGATATCACTCCTGTGAACGATGCACCCACTACAGCACCTGTAACGCTGGTTGCGATTGTAGAAGATAGCGGCCCACGCATCATTACACAAGCCGAGTTGCTGGCCAATGCAGCAGATGTTGATACACCTTTAGGGAGTTTAACCGCCACAGGCCTTGCGATTAGTGCTGGTAACGGTACATTGGTCAATAATGGTGATGATACTTGGACTTACACCCCGGCATTGAATGATGACACGTCTGTCACCTTCACCTATTCAGTTAGCGATGGTTTCATGAGCAATGCAGGCACAAGTGTATTAGATATCATGCCAGTCAATGATGCGCCATCTACAACACCTGTAACGCTGGTTGCGATTGTAGAAGATAGCGGCCCACGCATCATTACGCAAGCCGAGTTGCTGGCCAATGCAGCAGATGTTGATACACCTGTAGGGAGTTTAACCGCCACAGGCCTTGCGATTAGTGCTGGTAACGGTACATTAATCAACAACGGCAATGGGTCATGGACGTACACCCCTGCTCTGAATGACGAAACTAGCGTGACTTTTACATACACCGTGAACGATGGTGCTTTAAGTGCTGCAGGAACAGCTAGTTTAGATATCACTCCTGTGAACGATGCACCCACTACAACACCTGTAACGCTGGTTGCGATTGTAGAAGATAGCGGCCCACGCATCATTACACAAGCCGAGTTATTACAAAATGCAATTGATGTAGATGGTGATGCCTTAACAGCAATTAACTTAAGTATAAGTAGTGGTTTAGGCAACTTAGTTGACAATGGAGATAACACTTGGACATACACACCTGCATTAGATGATGACACTAGCGTTACATTTAGCTATATCATTTCAGACGCTAGCTTTAATGCTGCTGGTATTGCAAACCTAAACATTACTGGCGAAAATGACGCTCCAACTAATGCGCCTGTTACTTTACTAGCAATTAGTGAAGACAGTGGCCCACGCCTAATTACTCAGGCTCAATTACTAATTAATGCTACAGGGCCAAATTTAGTAGCGCAGAACTTAGTCATTGCATCTGGGCTTGGGTCTCTCATTGATAATGGCAATGGCTCTTGGTCTTATACTCCAGCAACTAATGACGACACTTTAGTAACATTTAGTTACGATGTAAGCTCAACAGATTTGGTAACTACACTAATATCTGGCTCAGCCTCGCTAAATATTACACCCGAGAACGATGCACCAACCATAACACCTGTCACGTTAATTGAGATTGCTGAAGATAGCGGCCCACGCATCATCACACAAGCAGAGTTATTAGCCAACGCAGCTGATATCGATACACCTGTAGGGAGTTTAACCGCCACAGGCCTTGCGATTAGTGCTGGTAACGGTACATTAATCAATAACGGCAATGGGACATGGACGTACACCCCTGCTCTGAATGACGAAACTAGCGTGACTTTTACATACACCGTGAGTGATGGTGCTTTAAGTGCTGCAGGAACAGCTAGTTTAGATATCACTCCTGTGAACGATGCACCCACTACAGCACCTGTAACGCTGGTTGCGATTGTAGAAGATAGCGGCCCACGCATCATTACACAAGCCGAGTTGCTGGCCAATGCAGCAGATGTTGATACACCTTTAGGGAGTTTAACCGCCACAGGCCTTGCGATTAGTGCTGGTAACGGTACATTGGTCAATAATGGTGATGATACTTGGACTTACACCCCGGCATTGAATGATGACACGTCTGTCACCTTCACCTATTCAGTTAGCGATGGTTTCATGAGCAATGCAGGCACAAGTGTATTAGATATCATGCCAGTCAATGATGCGCCATCTACAACAACATTAAATATGACTGCAATTCAGGGAAATAGTGGTGGGCGGTTAATTACGCAGGAGGAGTTACTTAGCAATGTAACTGATGTTGATTCTACGTTTCTTTTAATTACCAGTCTAAATATCAGTGCGGGTATTGGCAATCTGGAAAACAATGGTAACGGCACATGGACATATACCCCAGCAAGTAATGATAGTAGCGCTGTATCGTTTATTTATAGCGTAACTGACGGCAGTTTAACTGACACTGGCACTGTGAATATGGACATTATTGAAGAAGTTGTAGTTCCAATTCCTACTCCTACTCCTACTCCTACTCCTACACCTACACCTTCACCTACACCTACACCGGCACCGGCACCGGCACCGGCACCGGCACTAGATCCTGCTCCTATTATTCCATTGGAGCTTACTCCAGTTAATAATAATAGTGAAAGCAATGAATCTCTAAATCAAGACACACTAGACAATAATCGCTTAACTTCGATTATTGATAATAATTATGCTAAATATATTAACCAGATTGCTTTAACTTTTACAAGTAAAACGGTTAGTTCTGAATTTTTCGGCACTTTGGCATCAGCACTTGCTAATGCTGCCAACGCTAACAACTTTAATACATTGTTTAATGGTATTTCACCTGATGCACAAATTGAAGTCGAAAGTATTCAATTTTTTGACCCTAAAGATTCTGCCAATCAAAAGCTAAGCCAAGTTGTTTTCGAACATAAGACCATTATATCTAGTGTTGCTATTTCGGTTGGCTTAGTAACTTGGGCCATACAGTTGGGTGCATTGTTTACCTCTGTCATCGCTACAGTACCAGCATGGAAAAATTTGGATCCTGTTGCAATTCTTGGTAAAGATGAAGAGGACGAAAATGAATGGGGCCTCGCTGAAGATGAATCTGATAATCATGCTGAGGAGTCTGCAGGAGATATTTGGTCTAACAATACTGATAATAACTTGAACCGTGATTTAAGATGAGTTTTCCAAAAATAAATTTAGGGCCTGCACTCAAAACAAGTATAGGTCTAGTCGCATTAATCATCGGGTGGTTTATGTTAATGAACATGCTTATTGGCATTTGGCCCGATGAAATAGCGATGCTAAAAGAATTGCGTCAACGCACAAGTGAAAATCTAACCATTCAATCAGCACTACTATTACAATCTGGTGACACAATAACGTTAAGAAAAACACTTGAAGAAGCTGTGCGTCGTGATAAGCAGATTAATTCACTTGCCATTCGAACAAAAGAAGGCAAAGTAATCACTCAAGTGGGCAATCATAATTTATATTGGAAACCAATATCGACTACAGTGTCGACACTAGACTTTGTGCGTGTTGAACTCAAAACAAACCAACAGCCATGGGGTAATCTTGAAATTGCCTACCGTCCCTCATCCCCAAAAACTATTATAGATTGGTTAAAACAACCTGATGTGTTTGGTATTATTTTAACGATTTTAGGTGGAATAGCACTTTATTCGTTTTACCTAAAGCGCATCTTTATTTATTTAGATCCTTCCTCAGTTATTCCTGATCGCGTAAGTGCAGCATTCGATAGTTTTAGTGAAGGCGTATTGATGGTAGATAAAACTGGTCGCATCATGTTAGCAAATAAAACATTACGTCTATGGGTAGAAGAAGAAAATAATCTACTTTTTGGAAAATCTAGCCAAAACTTACCATGGTTAAAAGCCGCATTACGCGAAGAGCCAAAAAACTACCCTTGGATTAAGGCAATGGAAACACAAGATGCTATTAACGGTTGGCAGATAGAATTTAAAAAAATTACAGGTGAGCAAATTAAAGCAGTTATAAACTGCTCCCCTATTCTAGATAGCGCAAAAAACGTACGTGGTTGCATCGTAACATTTGATAACGTTACTGAAATTGACAGGGTGAATAAAGAATTAACCAGTACGATGGAAAAGCTGTATGCATCGCAAATGGAAATTGAAAAGCAAAACACAGAGCTTATCGAGCTTGCTACACGTGACTCTTTAACTAGCTGCCTTAACAGAAGAGCATTCTTTGAAACAGCAGAGAAAACTTTTTCTTTGTACACAGCAAAAAAACAACCACTTGCATGCATTATGGCCGATATTGATCACTTTAAATCTTTTAATGATCGCTTTGGGCATGCAGTTGGTGACAAAGTAATTATTGCTTTTTCAAGAACGCTTTTTATTGGGCTTCGAAGTGAAGATTTATTGTGCCGATATGGTGGAGAGGAGTTCTGTATATTACTGCCTGATGCTACAAGAGAAACCGCCTTAAACATCGCGGAACGTATACGGAGTGAAGTTGAACTGAACGCTGGCGCCTCTATTCGCAATTCGCAGGATATTAAAATCACGTCAAGTTTTGGCGTATCATTTTTATCAGAATCTACCCCTACCCTTGCTGCAATGATTGATCAGGCTGATCAAGCGCTATACAACGCAAAAGCAAGTGGAAGAAACTGCATAAAAACCCTTAATTAGAAACCACAAAGCAAACCCTGCTTTATTAATATAATAATTTAGTGGCAAAAAAACCTGAAACATATAGGCAATAAAAAACCCCTGTAATGGGGTTTAGTATTTGAGATAAAGCATAAAACTGTTGGCGGAGTGGACGGGACTCGAACCCGCGACCCCCGGCGTGACAGGCCGGTATTCTAACCAACTGAACTACCACTCCAGTTTGATTATTTGCTTCATCAAACTCAAAATCAAAGAGTGCTAAAAAATCTAGCACTCTTATTAAATTTGAGGCGATATGTATTTAGTTATTGGTGGGTGCTAACGGGGTCGAACCGCTGACATTCGCCTTGTAAGGGCGACGCTCTACCAACTGAGCTAAGCACCCCTTTTGCTTCATTTCAATACAAATGAAGCCTTAACTAAACTTTTTACTGATTAATTGCTTAACCAGTAAAGACCGCTAGTTTACAGCATCTTTAAGCGCTTTACCAGCCCTAAACTTAGGAGAATTTGCAGCTTTGATTTTAATTGTTGCGCCAGTACGAGGATTACGACCATTTCGCGCTTCACGTTTACCTACATAAAACGAACCAAACCCAATTAAAGTAACAATATTACCTTTTTTAAGTGCCTTAGTAATTGCTTCAGTAGTTGCATCTAAAGAACGGCCTGCTGCTGCTTTTGAAATACCAGCTGACTTTGCAATTTGATCAATCAATTCTGATTTATTCACGAGTAATCCCCTCTATATGTTATTCACTAAAATAACAGGTATATCCTGTTATGACTTTATAACAAGCTACAAAAGACCCTGTCAAGGCTTTGGCCTATATTTATGCTATAAAATAAAATAAATAGCTTAAAAATAGAATGAACAGCTTAATAAATTCAAAAACTAGTGCGTAAATGGCGCATTTACGTCTAGCGTAGCTTCTGGCGCAATTGTCGCAATCTCCACTGCTTTCTCTTCTAAGGGCTGTGGCATAGTCTCTAAAGCCAACTCCAAGACTTGATCTATCCATTTAACAGGATGGATTTGTAAATTATTTTTAATGTTTTCTGGAATTTCTACCAAGTCTTTTACGTTGGACTCAGGAATCAAAACTGTTTTAATGCCGCCTCGATGTGCAGCCAACAACTTCTCTTTAAGCCCACCAATAGGAAGCACTTCTCCACGTAACGTAATCTCGCCCGTCATTGCGACATCAGCACGCGCAGGAATTCCTGTTAAAGCCGAAACCAAGGCTGTAGTGAGCCCAATACCAGCGCTAGGGCCATCTTTAGGTGTAGCGCCTTCTGGCAAGTGAATATGAATATCCTTTTTCTCGTAAAAGTCTTCACTAATTCCTAACTTTTTAGCGCGACTGCGTACGACACTAATCGCAGCTTCTAAAGATTCCTGCATAACATCGCCTAGCTTACCCGTTTTAATGGTTTTACCTTTACCAGGCAATGTAATCGCCTCGATTGTTAGAAGCTCTCCACCAACAGATGTCCATGCCAAGCCTGTGACTTGACCAACCTGATTTTCCTTAGCAGCCACACCATAATCATAGCGGTATACACCCAAGTACTTTTCTAAGTTTTTAGATGTCACCGTTACTTTTTTAGCTGATTTTTCGCTTGTCTCATCACCAGATTTACGCGTTTTTTTGGAACTATTTTTAGTTAGTAAAAGTTCTTTAACAACTTTTCGGCAAACTTTTGCAACTTCTTGCTCTAAGCGGCGAACGCCTGCTTCACGGGTATAGTAACGTACAATATCGCGAATTACCGCCTCGGAAATACTAATTTCCGTTGGTTTAAGGCCATGTGCTTTAAGTTGTTTAGGCAACAAATATTTCATTGAAATATTAATCTTCTCGTCTTCTGTATAACCTGCAAGCCGAATAATTTCCATTCTATCTAAGAGCGGCGCAGGGATATTCATGCTATTTGCTGTTGCAACAAACATCACATCAGATAAATCATATTCCACTTCTACGTAGTGGTCAGCAAAAGTATGATTTTGCTCAGGGTCAAGCACTTCTAACAAGGCAGAAGATGGGTCTCCACGCATATCCTGACCCATTTTATCTACTTCATCCAATAAAAATAGAGGATTTTTAACGCCGACTTTCGTCATGCTTTGCAATACTTTCCCTGGCATAGAGCCTATGTAGGTGCGCCTATGACCACGTATTTCTGATTCGTCACGTACACCACCCAGAGCCATACGCACAAACTTACGATTCACCGCCTTCGCAATACTTTGACCAAGTGATGTTTTACCTACACCAGGCGGGCCTACTAGACATAGAATAGGCGCCTTAAGCTTACCAACACGTTGTTGTACGGCTAGGTATTCAACAATACGTTCCTTTACTTTCTCTAAGCCATAGTGGTCAGCATCTAGCACTGCTTCGGCTACTTTTAAATCTTTACTGATTTTTGTTTTTTTCTTCCAAGGCAAGCCCACCAAGGTATCAATAAAATTACGCACTACTGAAGCCTCAGCAGACATAGGTGACATCATTTTAAGTTTTTTAAGCTCGGCATTCACTTTAGCTAGCGCTTCTTTAGTCATGCCTGCATTTTTGATGCGCGCCTCGAGCTCATCCATGTCAGCATTTTCGTCATGTTCGCCTAGCTCTTTTTGAATCGCTTTGACTTGCTCATTCAAGTAATATTCACGCTGACTTTTTTCCATCTGGCGTTTGACACGTCCACGAATACGTTTTTCAACTTGTAGAATATCTATTTCAGACTCCATGAGGTGGAGCAAATGCTCTAAACGCTCAGCAACACTCAGCATTTCAAGGATTTTTTGCTTTTCTTCAAGCTTGAGGGTTAAGTGTGCAGAAATGGTATCTGCCAAGCGACCAGCGTCATTAATTGTCGCTAGAGAAGTCAATATTTCTGGGGGGATTTTCTTGTTAAGTTTGACATATTGATCAAACTGAGTAAACACAGTACGCATCAAAGCTTCTGTTTCACCATCACTTTCAAGAGGATCAACTATTTTTTCTGCTTTAGCAAGAAAACATTCTTCAGTTTCTAAAAACTCAGACACGCGAACACGATGCAATCCCTCAACAAGGACTTTAACTGTGCCATCTGGAAGTTTTAGCATCTGCAAGACGGTCGCTAAGGTACCGATTTCATATAAGTCTTCTGCATCTGGTTCATCTTTATTGGCAGACTTTTGAGCAACTAAGAGTATTTGCTTACTAGTCTCAGAAGCAATTTCAAGTGCTTTCACTGATTTTGCACGACCAACAAACAAGGGAATCACCAAATGTGGGTAGACCACAACGTCGCGCAATGGCAACAAGGGCATCATATCTTGCGGGAAATCATATGTTTTTTCTGGCAAAGTTTGTTCAGTCATAAATTTCTTTCTGTTTCACACTGTAAATATACTACCAATGCTTTTAGATTGGGAACACTCTTCGCTACTTCAAGTGCTAATTAAAGAATAAATATAAATTGATGTTGCTTTATAAGCACTATAAAACTGGATAAGATAATTTGCAATAGCCCAAGCAAGGCTATTTTAGGGGATGTATTAACTCGCCTTTTCGGCCACTTTAGGGGAATCTTGGTAAATTAATATCGGCTGCGCGTCGCCTTTGATAGTACCTTCATCAATAACAACCTTGCTTAAGTTCTCAATTGAAGGTAAATCGTACATAATTTCTAACAAGGCATGCTCTAAAATTGAGCGCAAACCACGTGCACCTGTTTTACGCTCTAATGCTTTTTTGGCTATCAAATGTAAGGCTGCGTCTCTAAACTCCAACTCAACACCTTCCATCTTAAATAGCTTAATATATTGTTTTGTAAGCGCATTTTTAGGCTCAGTCAGAATCGTCATGAGCGCCTCTTCGTCTAACGACTCCAATGTGGCCACAACAGGCAAACGTCCAATAAATTCTGGAATAAGACCAAACTTAATCAAATCTTCTGGTTCAACATCGCGCAATACTGTGCCTATATCATTAACATCATCTTTGCTTTTAACTTCAGCACCAAAACCAATGCCGCCTTTTTCAGAGCGCCTACGAATGACTCTGTCTAGACCATCAAAAGCGCCACCACAAATAAATAATATATTTGTTGTGTCTAACTGAACAAACTCTTGATTTGGATGTTTGCGACCACCTTGGGGCGGTACAGAAGCAACTGTGCCTTCAATCAACTTCAATAAAGCTTGCTGAACGCCCTCACCTGAAACATCACGTGTAATAGATGCGTTTTCAGATTTTCGTGAAATCTTATCCACTTCATCAATGTATACGATACCACGTTGTGCTTTTTCGATGTCGTAATCACATTTTTGCAAAAGTTTTTGCATAATATTTTCAACGTCTTCACCCACATAACCTGCTTCAGTTAAAGTGGTAGCATCTGCCATTACAAAAGGTACATCAAGCAAGCGTGCTAATGTTTGTGCAAGTAGCGTTTTACCTGAGCCTGTTGGGCCAATCAGCAAAATATTACTTTTTTGAATTTCTACATCGTCTTTTGCTGTATTTTCAGAGATATGGTTGTGACCAAGACGCTTATAGTGATTGTAAACCGCTACGGATAAATTCTTTTTGGCTTGTACCTGACCGATGACATACTGGTCTAGAATCGCGCATATTTCCTGTGGTGTTGGTAGCGATTTATCTGTCGCCTTAATTTCACTTAGGTTTTGTACTTCTTCTTTGATGATATCGTTACATAGGTCTACACACTCATCACATATGAATACTGATGGACCTGCGATTAATTTTTTGACTTCATGCTGGCTTTTGCCGCAAAAAGAGCAATAGAGTAACTTTTCACCTTCGGCTTTAGTGGCCATGCAACATCCTTAACCTATCAAACTTCTTAATATACTATTCCGCTTGGCTGCGTTTAGCAATTACCTTGTCTATCATGCCATATTTTACAGATTCTTCAGAACTCATAAAATTATCGCGCTCTGTGTCTTTATCAATCTCTTCAACCGTTCTACCAGTATGGCTTGCCAAAATTGCGTTTAGCTTTTCACGCAAGTACATAATCTCTTTGGCATGGATTTGAATATCTGTTGATTGCCCCTGAAATCCACCAGAAGGCTGATGGATCATAATGCGAGAGTTAGGTAAACTAAAGCGTTTACCTTTTGCACCAGCAGCCAACAAGAACGCGCCCATGCTAGCAGCTTGGCCAATACACAATGTACTTACATCTGGTTTAATAAATTGCATGGTGTCATAAATCGACATGCCTGCAGTCACAGAGCCGCCTGGAGAGTTGATATATAAAGAAATATCTTTGTCTGGATTTTCTGCCTCTAAAAAAAGCAGCTGCGCAACTACCAAGTTAGCAGACATATCATTTACAGGTCCAACCAAAAAGATTACGCGCTCTTTTAATAAACGTGAATAAATATCATATGAGCGCTCACCACGGCCACTTTGCTCAATTACCATTGGGATATAACCCAAATTTTCTGGCGTTAGCATCTGACTATTATTCACAAAAAAATCGCTCATTATTTTCCTTTAAGTTATTACTTAACTATGCGCCTGCCATCAACTCATCAAACTTAACCTTCTTTGTTGTTACTTTTGCTTTTTCAAGCACCCATGCAACTACATTTTCCTCAGTTGCCAATGCTGCTGGTTCGTCCAAACGTTTAACATCAGCATAATACCAACTCACTAATTCTTCCGGTTTTTCGTAGCTATTAGCAAAACTATCAACGACAGCGCGCACTTGGTCTGCATTTGCCTGCAAATTATTTGCATTCACAATTTCACTCAAAATTAGACGTAACACGGTGCTGCGTTTTGCCTGCTCTTCAAACATAACGGGTTCTAACTGAATATCTTTAGCCGCCATGCCGCGTTGTTGCAAATTTTGTGCTGCCATTTGCATCATACGGTTAATTTCAAGGCTCATTAGCGCCTTTGGCACTTCTAGTTTAGAGTCTTCTATTAATGCTTGAAATACTGCTTCTTTTACGCGCGCTTTAATACGCTTATCTGCTTCCTGCTCAAGACTTAACTTCACTTCGGCACGCATTTTTTTAACATCGCCGTCTTCAACACCCAAGCTTTTAGCAAATTCAGCATCAATTTTAGGTAGTTTTGGCTGTGAAATACTGTTAAATGTCACCTCATAGCTTACTTTTTTACCAGCTACTTGAGATGTGTTATTTTCTTTAGGGTATGTGATATCAAATTGCTTAGTCTCACCTACTTTGCCACCCTCGAGCGCTTCGTCGAATAAAGGAATACGACCTGGCTCACCCAACACCAAATCCATACCTTTGCCGGCTGTATCTTCAACTTGTTGACCGTCAATACTAGCTTTCAGGCTAATGTTTACGCGATCATCCTTTTTTGCTACGCGCTTAACAGGCTCGTAAGTCACTCTTTGCTTTACGAGTACTTCTATGGTCTTATCAACATCTGCTTCACCAATTTCTAAACTTGGCTTTTCTAATTTGACTTTAGTTAAATCACTGACTTTAACTTCTGGAAACACTTCAAATGTCGCAGTATATTCAAAATCAGTTGCGGCTTCAGCAAATGGTTTGTGTTCAATATTTGGATAGCCTGCAACACGTAATTTGTTTTCTTGAACTGCATCGCCAAAACTACTTTCTACCGCTTGCGAGTAGACTTCATCACGCACTTGGTCTCCATAATGTTGGTTAACCAAGCCAATTGGGGCTTTACCTGGACGGAAGCCAGAAAATTTTGCAGTGCGAGATATTTGGTTAAGGCGTTGTCTAATTTGACCTTCTAGTGGTGCCAATGGCACTTTAATTGTCATACGACGCTCTAAACTACTGATTGTTTCAACGGATGCTGCCATGTTGCACTTCCTGTAAAAATTGTTTTCTATAAATTAACTTAGAAAAAGGTTAGTTGTTGTTGGTGCGAAAGGAGAGACTCGAACTCTCACGCCTCACGGCGCTGGAACCTAAATCCAGTGCGTCTACCAATTCCGCCACTCTCGCATTTAGTCCTGAGCAAACAATTAAAGTTTTACCCAATTCAATAAAACGCGTATTGTATCTCAACTTTACCTAATTTGATAAGCAAAAGCCGCAACAGAAAAACAAAATTAACTATTAGCACTTAGTAATGATTGTAGTTATGATTGACAAGGGTGCTTCAGAAATAGCAAGATACGGCCTGTTAAATTACTTATTACTTAATTTTAAAGACAATTTTATGCAAAAAACAATTAACCTAGATGAAAACAAGATGTTAAGCGCGGAGCTAGAGCTATTAATGAAAGAGCGCCACAACCTGCTTATTATTGCAGGTGCGGCTGCAGGTTTAATTGCCGAACTGAATACTAGCGATTTACCTATACGGACTGTCGAAGCCGCAGATTTGCTAGCAACAACAATTAATAAGTTGTCAGAAGAAACATTGCAAGACGCACTTAACTCGGTTCACGCAAGCATAGACAATTAACAAAAGAATTAACAATTTAATAATAGAGAGCATTAGCGTAAAACGTTTTTGTAAGATAATCGTGACTTTTAGTACGTTAGCAAACACTTTAATTAAAACGCTGGGTTTGGGCTTAGTGAGCGTAAGCTTATTAAGTGGCTGTGGAAAAGAAAAATATCAAGCAAAGCCATTAGAACCAAGCCAAATTTCAGCAAAACTTCAAAATAAAGATGCAACAAGCGAAGAATTCAAATCTTATTTAATCAAGCAAGGATTTAAAGAAAGTGATCTTCCCTTTGCAAACTGGAGTTTGAATGAGCTCACCTTGTGCGCACTTTTTTATCACAGCAAATTAGATGTGGCTAAAGCTCAACTGGCACTTGCAAATGCCAATCTTGAAACTGCAGGGTTAAAACACAATATTGCGTTAAGTGGCAATTTCGCGCGAAGTAACCAAGCCAATGGTGATATTAGCCCTTGGGCTTATGGCTTAAATGTAGAAATCCCCATTGAGACTAGCAATAAGCGCAACATTAGGATAGAAGAAGCGCAGCATTTAGTTGAAGTAGCGCGTATCGATGTCGCTGATGTTGCATGGCAACTCAGAAGCAAAATTGCCAACGATTTATTGCGTTATCACGAAAATTTAACGCAAGTGCAAGCCCTGTCAAAAGAGCTCAAGCAAAAAGATGTGATTGTTAATCTCATTCAAAAACGCGTGCAATTGGGTATGCTTTCTAATACAGAGCTGCATGCTGCAAAACTTCAGCAGCAAAAAGTATTATTCGCACTTAATGCAGAGCAGGCCAAAACTGCTGAAATCCGCGCCACATTGGCAGCTGATGTTGGCTTAACGGATAAACAGTTCAGCAAATTAACGCTTAAGCCATTAGATATTGATGCCACATTGACGCAACAGGCAGCATATTTAAAGGCGCCAACAGCACAAAAACTGCAAGAAAGCGCCCTACTCAACCGCTTAGACATTCGTCGTAGCTTAGAAAAATACGCGGCAGCCGAAGCTAACATTAAGTTAGAAGTGGCAAAACAAACCCCAGATATCTCACTCAACCCAGGATATGCATTTGAGTTTGGTGACAAAGTTTGGTCTCTTGGTTTTACTACATTATTAAACTTACTCAACAAAAATCCAACCTTAATCAATGAGGCAACTAAATTGCGAGAAATTGAAGGCGCACAATTTGAAGCACTACAAGCTAAAGTCATTGGTGATTTAGAACAAAATTTAGCAATCTATGCGTCAAACTCGCAAAAACTCAAGCAAATAAAAGAATATCAAGAAACTCAGTTAGCTTTTGAAAGTAAAATCCAACGTCAATTTGACGCTGGATTAGTAGATAAACTTGAGTTGACTCAAAACCAACTCAACACTACTTTCATAGAACAACAATTGGTAGTCGCGCAGTTTAGTCATCTGAAAGCCGCTTTAACACTTGAAGATATGATGCAACGACCAATATTTGATGATTTTTCATTAATCACAAAGTTTTCTGAAAGCGCCTCGACAGAGATGGTAGGAACAAGTCCATGAATAAAAAACTCACCTTAATTGTTGCACTGCAGGCCTTTATTATTATTGTATTATTTTGGGTATTGATTTTTTATGGCAGGGACGAATACGAAGCTTATCAAAGCAGTCAAGAAGAAGAAATTGAAAGCCCTAGTCGTATTACAGAAAAGGCTGGGGTAAGCGTTGTGCACTTACCGCTGCCCACCCAACAAAATAGCGGCATCAAAACCGCTAAGGTTATCTCTACAGGTTTTCGAGGTGAGATTAAGAGCTTTGGCAATGTGGTGAATATTGATAGCCTAATTGACGCAAAATCAAACTATTTAAATTTAAAAACCAATGCTAACCTAGCGCAAGCCAATAACCAACAAAATATTCAGCAATATCAACGACTAAAGACTCTCAACGATGATGATAAAAACGTATCGGATCGCGCTGTGCAAGAAGCATTGGCAGCAGTAAATGCCGATAATGCGAATGTTAAATCTTACGAGTTACAGCTACAAAACCTAAAAAATAGCACTCGATTAAGATGGGGCGAAGCTTTATCAGCCCTTATTTTTAATGAGAAATCGGGAGCATATTTAAGTAATCTGATAGATCGAAAAAATGTGCTTATTCAGGTGAGCTTGCCGCTTGCGACTAACACTCCAGCTAGTGGTTCAACTATCAAAATTTCGCCACTCAATGATGCTGGTATACCGATTCAAGCAATTTATGTGTCACCTGCGGCAACAGCGGATACTAATGGTTTTGGAAAAACCTTTTACTACAGCGCCCCCGCAGATCAGCTTAGAATTGGCATGCGCGTCAATGTGGAACTTGGCGATACAAAAAGTAACGCTGTAGAAGGTGTCATCATCCCCAACAATGCGGTTGTTTGGTATGCAGGTACCCCATGGGCGTATTTTAAACAAGGCCAAGATCAATTTGTACGTAAACCGATTTCGGCAGATAACGAAGTAGACACTGGCTGGTTTAACAAATACTTGAGCGCAGATAGCGAAGTGGTCGTAAATGGTGCACAGCTATTACTTTCAGAAGAGTTTAAGTATCTGATTAAAAATGAAAACGATGATTAATTATGAACTGGGTCAATTAGCATGATGTCCGCCCTCGTTCGTTTTTCTATCCGCTTTCATGGCGTGATTATCGGCTTAGCCATTCTAGTTGTCGTCTATGGCTTATATAGCCTTACTCGCAGTAATTTAGATGTATTTCCTGAGTTTTCGCCCACGCAAATTATTATTCAAACTGAATCACCTGGTTTATCAGCAGAGTTGGTTGAAAGTTTAGTCACACAACCGATTGAAACCAGTATCGCCGGTACGGTTGGAGTTGCAGATATGCGCTCACAATCGATTCCAGGTCTATCGATTGTGACGGTTATTTTTAACGAAGACACCGATATTTATCGAAATCGTCAAGTTGTTGCAGAGCGCTTAACTACACTTACTAATCAGATACCTAAAGGCATTACGCCTAACATCACCCCGCTCACCTCTAGCGCAAGTACCGTGCTGGGTTTTGGGCTGACGTCGCAAAAACGCAGTTTAATGGAACTCAGAACGCTAGTGGATTGGACGATTACACCACATTTATTGGCGATTCCAGGAGTTGCAGACGTTAACGTTTTTGGTGGCGAAGTGCGGCAATTTCAGGTACAAATCGACCCAAATCAATTAATACGTTACCAGCTGAATATAAGTGATGTAGTGGCCGCCACCGAACGCGCCACAGGTGTTAGTGGTGCAGGCTATATTGAAAATACTAATCAACGCATTATTGTGAATGTTGAAGCACAAGCAACGACAGCAAGCATGCTGGCAAAGTCTGTTTTGCTGCATAAAGATGGCTTAAGTATTAGGTTGGGTGACATTGGCCGTGTAACTGAAGGTGCAGCACCCTCAATCAGTGCGGCAGCAATCAATGGTGAAACAGGCATTTATCTATCTGTACAAGGGCAGCTGGGAGCCAATACCCATGAGGTTACCCAGGCGATTGAAGCAGCCATTCAAGAACTCAAACTGAGCTTAGAAAGCGAGCAAGTTACCTTACATGAGGGCTTATTTAGACCTGCCAACTTTATCGAAACGGCGATTGATGGGGTGCGCTCTGATATTATAATTGGCTCTATTTTAGTAATTACCATTTTATTTTTGTTTTTATTTAACGTGCGTACTGCCTTTATTTCGGCAACAGCCATCCCGCTCTCTCTACTTACTGCAATTGTTGTGATGCACTACTTTGGAATTGGACTCAACATTATGGTTTTGGGCGGCTTGGCAATTGCGTTGGGTGAAGTGGTAGATGACGCCATTATCGACACCGAAAACATTTTTAGGCGCTTAAAAGAAAACCGTTTGCTCAGCACGCCTCTGCCGATTTACCAAGTGGTTTTTGACGCCTCGATGGAAGTCAGAAGTTCAGTTGTGTATGCAACCATTATCGTGGCACTCGTATTTGTGCCTTTGCTCACATTATCTGGCGTAGCGGGCAAGCTATTTGCACCATTGGGGTTTGCATATATTGCTGCGATTATGGCCTCACTCGTGGTTGCACTCACACTTACCCCTGCGCTGTGCTATTTGATGCTTGGTCAAGCAAAATTAGATACCGAAGATGCGCCCATTATTAAATGGATTAAAAAACGCTATGTGGCGCTTTTAGTTACCATCGAAAAACAATACAAACTTGTGATTAGTATTAGCCTGTTATTGATTGCGCTAGGCTTAGGGATATTACCTTTATTTAAAAGCCAGTTTATTCCTGCCTTGCACGAAGGCCACTTTATTATGCACATGACTGCCGTGCCAGGCACCTCGGAGCATGAGTCCTTGCGGCTAGGCAAGCAAGTTGCGAAAACCATCAGCGCGATTAAAGGTGTGAAATCGGTCACGCAATGGGTGGGCCGTGCGCAGAACGGTGCAGATACATTCGGCACGCATTACAGTGAGTTTGAAATTGAAATTGGCATGTTATCTGGTCAAGAGCAAGATCGTATATTAGATGATATCCGTGAAGAACTGGCTGGTGAAGCGGTAGATAGCGACGGTGATGGCAAAGCAGAGATTGGTTTTGTGGGCGTTAACTTTGCGATTAACACCTTTTTAACTGAGCGAATTGAAGAAACCATTTCTGGCTATGCCGCTTCTACCGTCGTCAATATTTTTGGCAATGATTTAGATGCATTAGACCGTGATGCACAAAAAGTCGCAGCGTTAGTTTCTAGTATTGAAGGTGCTGAAGATGTTCTGGTGCAATCGCCACCAGGCACGCCACAAGTTGTCATTCGGTTAAGGCCAGAAAAGCTTGGCGTTTGGGGTTTGCAAGCGGTAGATGTGCTTGATACATTGCGCGCGGCTTATGAAAGTGTTCCTATTGCACAAATCTATATGGGCAGTCGCGCGGTAGGTTTAAGTGTCGTTTTAAATGAAGAAGCACGAGATGATATTGGTGATGTCAGCAATATTCCGCTTTTTAATCGCGAGGGGAAATTGCTCCATTTGAAAGATATTGCTTTTATCACGCAAGAAAATGGCCGTTCTAAAATACTACACGCAGGTGCAAAACGCATCCAAACAGTGACAGCAAATGTAGAAGGCCGTGATGTGAGTAGTTTTACAGATGAGCTTAAAAAGCGCATCAAATCGGATATTCGCTTGCATCAAGGCAATTATGTTGAGTTTACAGGCGAAGCTGAGGCGAATGCACAATCGCGTGAAGACTTAATTGTGCATTCATTATTAGCAGGCGTGGCGATTTTCTTGATGCTTTATATCGCGTTTGGGCATTTACGTAATTTGTTATTGACCTTCGTCAACCTGCCCTTTGCCTTGATTGGCGGCGTGCTTGCAGCTTTGTTTACAGGTGGTTGGATTTCGCTGGGCTCATTGGTCGGATTTGTGACCCTCTTTGGCATTACACTCAGAAACTCAATAATGATGATCTCACATTTTCAGCATTTAATTGATGCAGAGAATTGCATTTGGAATTTAGATACCTGTATTCGTGGGGCGACAGAACGTTTGCCTTCTGTATTAATGACTGCTCTCGTTACTGCGCTAGGTTTGTTACCCTTGGCAGCTGGTAGCGGCCAACCTGGGCGAGAGATTGAAGGCCCAATGGCAACTATTATTGTAGGTGGTTTAGTGACATCAACGATACTTAACTTATTGATTTTACCAACTATTATGCTGCATTTTGGTAAATTTGAAAAACAAGCACAAGTTTAAATAAACTAAGTTTTAGAATTAAAGGAGATTTAAATCGTCCTTTTCTCTAAATCATATGCAACTCGTTAGTTATCGCCTTATTGCTCATTTAAAAAAAAGCTTTACAGACCAACCTAACACAAATCTCACTCGATTTTAAAACTCTTATACTAAGTTTTTTTGATACAATCCTTTGAGTGGGATATTAATCGTACTCGTTTTTATTTCAGATATCTTAATAGGATAGTAATCTTAGTATGTTGTTATGCAATCGATTTTTGCTTTCTTTGGGACTTCTAATTAGCTTTACTCAAGGTATTGCGCAAGAAATATCTTCCTCCAGTTTTTATACAAACTTTGCTAATACACACTTTGTTGATTTATCAGGAAAGCCATTTAAGCCAGCTCAATACATGGGTAAGGTCACGTTGTTTAATTTTGTGTATACCAAATGTAGCAATGTTTGCCCAACACAGACCAAAGAACTGGTAGAGGTGTATAGCAGCTTGTCTAAAGAATATCAGGACAAAATTATCTTTGTGACAGTATCTTTAGATAGCCAGCACGATAAACCAAAAGTGCTAAAGAAATATGCCAAGCAAATGAAAGCAGATTTCAAACAATGGCAATTTATATCGGGTAGTTATGACGACATTAAATCGTTACAAGAAAAACTATTTTTATTTGGTAACCCAGCCAATCCAACACACCCAAAAGTTGAATTAAGCAAATTAATAACCAATCAAAAAGAAGATGTACTCAAAAACCATATGGCTATCCTTTGGGTGGTGGACAAAAAAGGTGAGCTAATACAACGCTATTCTGCCTCGCCTATGGATATACCAAGGCTGGTAACTGAATTAAAGCAAATTGCAGATTTATAGTTTGGCTACTGCCATGAGTTTTGGGAAATTATAGTGAACAACTATTCATATTTGATATATTTAAAACGTGCATCTTCATTTGGAGTGCCTTCTAACGCACCGCCTTCCAGCGCTGGTTGCCAAGATATCACTTGCTCAATTTTTGCTGCTAGTTCAAAGTCTTTATCGGTAATACCTTTTGCATCATGGGTGCAAAGCTTCACAATCACAAATGCATAAGAAACCGTTAAATCTGGGTGATGCCAAGCAGCTTCTGCTAAATGCCCAATTGTATTAACCACCATGAGCGTGGCTTTCCAACCACTGGTTTTATATTTTCGGCGTATCCAACCGTTATCTAAAAACCAATGAGGCAGCTCTTGTTCTAATCGCGCTATTATTTCTTGTTCTGAATATACTTTTACAGACATGTTCTAGAATCCTAAATGGCTAAAATCTTTAATGGCTTAAATACTTAATGTATAGAAGTGCCTACTTTACCTAAAATTTCAGAATCGACACCATCTTCAAAATGTGTGAAATCATCTTTTTTCAATACCCAAGGTGAAAAATCTTTATTCATACCAAATTCACCAAACGCCTCGTCGAGTAAACCATCTTTTTCGATCTCTTTTAAGCTCAGTTTGTTTTCATTTGGCTTTTCAGTTTTTATTAAAATCAGATGTTTAGCCTCTAATTTATGTGCTAACCAGGCGGCTAAGCTATCAGAAGTGACATCCCAACTTTGGGGGATCGTATCATCTGCTAATACCATTGTACTTGGTAACCAAATAATGGCACGGTGTTGCCACGTGCGCTCATCAATCTCGCACTCTGTTTTAGCAATTGCAAGCATTGGGTTCATATTCGCAAGTAGCAACCCAAACTGATCCATCGCTAACACAGCCAATCTATGTGCACAGGCATCACTAATTTTAGATAGCTTTTGTGACTCACGTACGGCTTCTGCAAAAACGCCACCGCCTGGCACAATAATAATATTTCCGTCGCTAAACTTAACAAATATTTTGAGCCATTTTTCTAGCTCTGGTGAGCCTAACAAGCTACCGCCTACTTTTACAACCCACATGGATGAACTTTTTAACTTATTTTCTTCAGTCATTTTGGTTCCCTTAAATTTGGCTTTACCAACATAGGCGTTTGCCAAAATACTGCTTACTCTTAATACTTAACGATCAAACTTGCGTAAAAAGTTTAATTATTTTTGAGAAACTTGATGCCTTATCTAGCGTTTCTAAGTATTCTTTGTGTTCTTCAGAATCTGCAACAATGCCACCACCCGCATAAAAGCTGAGTTCGTTGTTGCATACAATGGCGGTACGAATAGTGATATTGGTATCCATATCACCATCAAAACCAACATAGCCAATTGCACCACAATAAAGCTCACGACGATGCGGCTCTAATTCTTCAATAATCTCCATCGCGCGCAGCTTAGGCGCACCCGTGATTGACCCACCCGGAAAGGATGCTCTCAGTACATCGACAGATGTGTTGTTAGGTTTTAATTTACCCACAACAATGCTTGTTAAATGGTGTACATTAGCAAAGCTTTGAAGCTGAAAAAGCTTATTCACTTTAACACTACCAATTGCACAAGTTTTGCTTAAATCATTTCTGAGCAAATCTACTATCATGAGATTTTCTGCCTTATCCTTCAGGCTCGTCAATAGCTCGTTTGAGTATGCTATATCTTGCACAGCATCTCCTGATCTTGGGCGGGTGCCTTTGATGGGGCGGGTTTCAACGTGCGCGCCTGTAGTTTGCAAAAAGCGTTCTGGGGAATCAGATAACACTTGAAAATTTTCGTTCTTATTAAGCGGTAACTGCATATAAGCCATAAATGGTGCGGGGCTGATTTCGCGTAATTTTTGATACATCTGCCAACTATCACCCTTTACTTGCGCAGAAAAACGTTGAGCCAAGTTCACTTGGTAGCAATCGCCCTCTTTAATATAATTTTTAACCTTAGAAAAAGCCGTTTTATATTTTGGCTCTGGCAAGTTAGACTCCACATCAGATTTCACTTGAAAGCGACTTAAATCAATATTACTTGTATCAACATCATTTGCATCAACATTATTTAATGGCGCTCTAGAAGCATTGTCAAATAAGGCTTGCAGCCTTATCCAGTCTTGATGCGTATCATCATTAAACCCATGCGAAATTAAATGGCTGCATTTTTCTCGATGATCAACAACCACCGCCCAGTCATAAACTCCCACCATCATTTCTGGAATTCCTGCTGCTGGCAATGCTTGATTTGGCAGTTTTTCTAAGCGTCTTCCTAAGTCATAAGCAAAATAACCTACTGCCCCCCCAGCAAAAGGCAGTGTTGTACCTGCAACAGGCGACCCGCCATCTGGAAAAAGCACTCCCACTTTTGGTGTTTTATAGGGTGCCAAGATACTTTTTAGAAGCAAAAATGGATCTTCTTCAGAATATTCAACTTTTGCATTTTTTGTAATCGTTGTGTACTTTCCGTTTGTCACTAGCGTGATAAAAGGCTCTGCAACCATAATATCATAGCGTCCATATTGGCTTCCAGCCTTGCCTGTCAGTGGATTAATGGCCTGACCACTATCGAGCATCATTGCCCAAGGCATATGTGCAATAGGTGCAAATAAGCGCGCACTGTCATGATAATAAGTAAGTGTATGTTTAAGCATGTATTTTTTTCTTAGTTTCAAGCTTATTTAAAGATTGAAGTTGGTTTAAAGAGAGATATAAATGCGCCACCGCATAGGCAGGAAAACATACTTCTATGGCTTGATAATCATCAAAAAGGTTCTTTAACACTTGCGAAACTGGAAAGTAAGTACATCCCAACTCTTCTGCTAAATTTTTTACTAAAAAAGCACCTGTGCCTGCACCAATCATCGGCACATTAGGCTTTAACTGTTTTAAATGTTTTAATGTGGCCGATTTTATTTGGGCAATTTGCATAGTTCTGCAAACAATCGCTAAATCTAACCAGTCTTTCAAAGGCCTATCTTCAACATCGTGGCCAACCATACGTGCTAAGCGCCTTGCAGACTCAAGCATAGATTTACCTTGGCCATCCGCAGTGTCAGCTAAGTCTGCTCCTTGGGATAGCTCACCAGTTAAGCGATAAACATCAGCCATGGTGGCAAAATACTCGGCAGCTACATTGGTTTCGACGCCATTAAATAATATTTTATTGCCTAAAGCCATCACCGGCGTACGTACCACTCCCGTATATACCAAAAGATCTTTTTGCATGCGCTCTGCGTCATAAATACTAGTTGTATGCACTTTGCCAGAATGGATAGGAATGATATCTGTTGTAGTACTCCCAATATCGATTAGCAATGCGTCTTGAGTATGCTGAGCAAGCGCACTAGCGCTCGCATGCCAATTAGCTGATGCTATATGCATACTTAACACTGAAACCTGCTTAAAATCCACAAAACCATAGTTTGCTGCATAAAAAGCAATATTTGCACTATCGCAACTCAGTAAATGATTTAATGTATTTGCAATCTCTAGTACCCCAGTATGTCGATTTGGAAACAAATCAACCAATTCACCAGTCATTGTGATGACATTTAACACATCATTAGGCATCACCTGAAATATGGTAAGTACCCGTTCAATAGTCTTTTGTAAGTGCTCTAAGCCACGCCACAGCGGGCAAGGTAATTGAAGCACTTGCAATAGCTCTCCATTAGCACTTAAACTGGCCGCTTTGACGTTTGCGCCACCAATATCCCAACCAATAACTTGGACATTTGATGTCTTAAAATTATTTAACTCATACATGAATAATCGCTTTATTTTTCTTAATTTTTGGCCAAACAAAATCAGGTTTTGTGAGCATATCGATAATCAACTCTGCAAGGTTGACTCCTGTAGCTTTATTTAAACCCGCATAACTTGTAGTGAGGCGCGGGTTAATTTCTACCACGCAAACTTCATTGCCCTTAACAATCACATCAATTCCTACATAACCTGCCAAATCAGGCATTGCATGGGCAATTTTTTTTGCAATTTTTTGAAATTGTTGCCAATGCATTTTCATACCATTCACTATACAACCTTTAAATTTAAGCGCTTTATTTTCTATAGTCACCAATTGTGTATTGCAGCTTAAAATTTCAGCATTTCCTTTGTGCATCACACAAGAAATACTGGCATGTGTGCCCTCCTGAAACGCTTGTATCACATGCGTATGTTGTCTACCGTTTTCTAAAAGCCAGTTTTGCAATTCATCACTGTTATCAAAACATGCGGTATCACCACAACCCGCACCATCATTAGGTTTTGCAAGCCAAGTGATATCACACTTTTGCCAATCGTCATAAGTGTGTGTGGGAATTGTACTAATACCCGCTTTTTGTAAGGCCATACAAGTTTTTAGCTTTTCACTTGTCACTTTCACTGAAACCAATCCGCAACCTAGTATTTTCTTGCCATGGCGTACCGCCATTTGGGTTAAACAATGCAATAAACCATCTGTTTCAGGGGCAATAATCCATACTGCATCTGCACGTTTAATTTGTGTTTCCCATATTTTCCAAATATCGTCCTTAGCTTGTACTACTCTACATTTAGCTACATTGTTAGGCTGCTTCAAACGAGCATCCGCAGTTGTATATACTTGATATGGCAATTGAGATAGATCTCTTAATAAGGCATCGCGCATTAAAGCGCCTTCTTTTACGAGCGATTCTGGCAGTTGCTCTGCACATAAACCACCACCAGTGATAAACTCACACACAAATATTTTTTTTATTAGTTTATTTTGCATATTATTCCAGTAATAGATTTACTAAACGGCGTTGTAGTGCATGCAAAAAAAGGCCTGCGGCAACATTATCAGCCGATACAATCACAACTAAGCGCGTCTTACCAACCTTTAGATGTGGTTAAAAGCCTACTCGACTTTTATCCATTCACGCAATTATATATCGCCGATCTAAATGCAATTCAAAAATTAAACAGCAGTTACACAACTAATTTGGAAGTTATTGAAGCCATACAACAACAATATCCAAAGCTTACTCTCTGGTTAGATGCTGGAATAAGCAATCGCGCAGAATTAGATATTTGGACTAAACTAAAAGCAAAAATAGTGTTGGGAAGTGAAAATTTTACTAGTATTGGCAATTACTTATCACTAAGTTCTACAATCAAAAACCCTATTTTATCCTTAGATTTTTTTGTAGATGGTTATCGTGGTCCTGCTGAATTGCTCACGCAGCATGAGTATTGGTCACAGGATGTTATTTTGATGACGCTTGGTAATGTCGGCGCAAATAGCGGAATTAATAATGAACTATTAAATAGGATGAGAGAGAAAGCGGAAGGCTTTAATCTTTACGCGGCTGGTGGTGTAAGGAATATTGACGATTTAAAACTACTTAAATCTATGCTCATAAAAGGCGCTTTATTAGCAACAGCTTTACATCAACGACAAATCTCTACTGATGACATGAATGCAATCTTAAACTAATTAAAAACCCGAGATAATAACTCGGGTTTTAATAAAGCATTTAAAGATTACTCTAGGTTTGCGTGTATTGCGCGCATACCTTCTTCGGTGAGACTTTTTGCATGGATTAACTCAGAAATTGCACCTTCTAAGAATATCAGTGTAGAAAGTTCAAACTGTGAACCCATCGGCATACCATTTACCAATGGAAAGCTATCATCTTGACCTACTTGCACGACTAAATCAGCGACATCCGCCATTGCAGATGATTTTTTCATTGAAATCACAGCTAATTTAGCACCAACTTCTTTTGCTTTTTTAACAAATGGTAATAAGGTTGCAGTTCCCCCAGAGCCAGACACTAAAATCAATAAATCGCCCGCTTTAATGGCAGGTGTCACTACCTCACCTATCATGAAAACGCTATAACCAGAGTGTACTAAACGCATCGCAAAAAAACGTGATACTAATAAAGAACGACCTGCGCCGCCAATGAATATACTGCCCGCTTGTTGTACTTCTTTGAGTAATGCCCCCGCTTTGCTTTTATCTGTCGCATTTAAAATGCGTGTTAAGTTGTCTAAAATAAACTGTTGATGATCCATCGTAATATATCCTCTTTTATAGAAAGCCTTCGCTTTTTAAGTGTATAAAAAATCCCGACGCATTACTGGGTCGGGATTTTTAATTGCTCATGTCAATAATTGCTTATTGATATTGGTTTGTTTAAAACCGTAGAATTAACCGTGAGCGATTTTTGTGATTTCTGCAGCAGAAGCAGCAGGATCAGCAGCACCGTAAATAGCAGCGCCAGCAACGATGATAGAAGCACCAGCGTCACGTACTTGTGCAGCTGTACCAGCTTTAACACCACCAGCAACAGAGATATCAACGCCTAATTTCAAACCAGCAACCATTGCTAAGTCTGCAAATGGTGTTTGGCCAGCAGCTTGTTGGTCTAAACCAGTGTGCACGCCAATGATGTGTGCACCTAATTTTGCAACTTCTTTAGTACGCGCTTCTTTGTCACCTACGTTGATTAAGTCAACTTGTGCTTTTTTGCCGTATTTGTTTGCAACATCGATTACGCCTTTGATTGTACCGATATCAGCACAGCCAAGAACTGTACAGATATCTGCACCAGCTTTGTAGAATGGCTCAGCTTCGTAGAAGCCAGCATCCATTGTTTTTAAGTCAACTAAGATTTTGTTTTTTGGGAACTTAGCACGTAATGTTTCTAATAATTTGATACCGTTGTGCTTAATGCATGGTGTACCAATTTCTAAAATATCTACGTGCGGTGCAACTGTAGCTGCTAATGCAACTGTTGCGTCAAAATCTAATGAATCTAATGCCATTTGGGTTTGTGCCATGGTGTACTCTCCAATTAAAAAATTATGTTACATTAAAAAACTAATGTATCTTATTAAAACAATATTGTAACTATTTGATTAATTACAAAATCTACTTCAAATTATAACTAAAATCTATTGCTCAAAGCTATAAAATTTGGTTTTTTTAGTAACTATTAAGCCTGTTTTAAGCCGGACACAGAATGTTAAGTGTACAACGCAATTATGTCAACGTTAATACACTAAATGGCTGCTTATTCACCCATTTTGGGGATATGCAACCAATTACATTCGATTAAAGTTTAGCAGCTAATGCAGTTTCAAGTTTGCTTTGGTCTGCTACGAAACCGCGAATGCCCTCAGCTAACTTTTCTGTTGCCATTGCATCCTGATTTAACGCAAAACGAAACTCTTCTTCTGTCATTTTTGCTGGTGGCGTTTTTGTTTTACCACCATCTTTAAGCACTTGTAATAACGTACCTTCTGTTGCAGCCAAGTCTTGCAATAAGTTTGGTGAAACTGTGAGGCGATCGCAACCTGCTAATGCAATTAATTCACCAGTGTTGCGGAATGAAGCACCCATTACCACTGTTTTATAGCCGTGCTCTTTGTAATATTGGTAAATTGCACGCACAGAGACTACGCCCGGGTCAGTTTCTTGCGTGTATGTTTCGCCAGTTTTCGCTTTGTACCAGTCTAAAATACGGCCTACAAATGGTGAAATCAAGAATACACCAGCCTCTGCACAAGCACGCGCTTGACCAAAACCGAATAACAATGTGAGGTTACATTGGATGCCTTCTTTTTCTAAAATTTCACCCGCTTTAATGCCTTCCCATGTTGAAGCCAACTTAATCAACACGCGCTCTTTGCCGATGCCTGAGTCAGCGTAAAGTTGAATCAATTTACGCCCTTTAGCCACCATTGCATCTAAGTTGAATGACAAACGTGCGTCTACTTCAGTAGAGATACGACCTGGCACCACTTTAGTGATTTCAGCTCCAATCAATACAGCTAGTTTGTCAGCTGCATTTTCGATTTGCTGATCTTTAGAACCACCTTGAGCTTTTGCATAGGCAATCGCAGTTTCAATTAAAGGTGCATACTCTGGAATTTGACTTGCTTTTAAAACGAGTGATGGGTTTGTTGTCGCATCTACTGGCTTAACACTTTTAATGGCCTCTACGTCGCCGGTGTCGGCCACGATAGTGGTCATTGCTTTCAATTGGTCTAATAAATTCGCCATTACATCCTCCTAAAAATTGCTAAAAAATTGATTGTTTAGTCTTATATAAAATCTAGCCATACATTATATATTAAAAACGTGAAATTCAATACGCTTAAACTTACATTAATGCGTGCAAAAGCAAGGTGGCCACAGTCAAATCGGCACTTGTGCCAGGGTTAAGTCCGCGTTTTTTGAGCGCAGAGTCAAAAGCCAATAGTTGTGATTGATAATTTTTTGGGTTATACGATTTAAAAAATTCTGACTTATGTGATGCTGCCTCGTTTTTAACTAAATTTGCAATCGTATCCCCAAATTTTCGTACGATGTGTGTATCTGGAAATTGACTCATAAAGTGTAAATGCACTGCGGTTACTGCCCATGCTGGGCGCTGCCAAAGCGCTAACGCTTGTTGGTAGCAGACAAGACCATCGATTATATTTGCGAAATTATTTGCATACTGCTGTGCAATCATATCGCGGGGCGCAGCTACTTGCATGGCCTCTAATAAATTACACTTAACAGGCTGATGCACGTCAAAGCGTTCACTCGCACCTAATCCAGCTGGATTAGCCAAGGCAATTGCCTTAAAAACATATGCCGCATCTTGCTGTGTGGTGTTAGCCAAAACTTGCTGAAGCCTAGCAAAAAAATAAGTGTTACCCTCACCCAAAGCAGATTGCAACATAGGCGCGCAAAGTAAAATGACGCCTAAATTAGTGTTGCAATGCACTGCTTTTTGCGTCGCGTCTACACTTAATAAAATGCGCTCACCTAAACTTAAATCTGGTTTGGCTATGACTTCTGAAACCACTTCTGCACTCTGCACGAAGTTTTGCACAGTCATTCCGTGCCCGTCAGCAAATATGTGCACATTGCCTGGCTTAAGCGCCTCTAACTCCCCAATGCATGCGGCTTTAAAGGCATGCGGCAAATCGATTTTTTTTATCATTATTTGATTTATATTTAAGTATCTAATTGCTAAATTTTACTTATGAATTATTTCTATTGTTGCTTCTAAGTCTTACTTAAAAAATCATCTACTAAAATTTGCGCAACATTGATTGCAGTCGCATTCTGCAAGCCCCGCCATGCCGGGATACTATTGACTTCGAGCACCCACAACTTGCCTGCTGCATCGCGGATAATATCCACACCGCAATAGGCGATGTCGATTGCTTCTGCAGCCTTAATCGCCAACTCAAGCACATCTGCTTCGTCTATTGTTTTGCACACTGCGCCTTGTGCCACATTATGCAACCAGCCTTCACCGCTACGGCGCATCGCTGCAACTGCTTGATTAGCCACAACAAATACACGGTAATCATGCTTATTATGCCCTGTATCAATAAATTGCTGTAAATAAAATACGCCATCTACAAAGTCATCCATCGGCAATGGTAACTTTGCTTTATCGACAAGTCGTACACCTTCTCCTTGCGAGCCAAACAAAGGCTTAATGACAAGCTTATTTTTTTTTAAAACTTGCTCTTGAAGAATCATCGTGTGGGCAATATTTCTTGATTCACAAACCCAAGTGGCTGGCGTATCAATGTTTGCTTGACGCAATAAAAAACTTGTCATGGCCTTATCAACGGTGCGCTCAATTGCCCTGCCATCGTTATAAATATGAACACTCAGCGCTTTAAGCATATGTAATAAATTTAAGCGCGTAATGACTTGTGGCAAGGTACCACCTGTCACGCCACGCACGAAAGCTGCTTTAGGTAAATGATCAAATTGTGGAATTTGAATATACGGCTGCCGCCCTGACAAATCGATTAAGCAATCTTGTAGCGAAACAAAAACCGTCTTTACGCCTCGAGTTGCAAAAGCTTGCTTTAGTTGCGCACCATGCCAGCCCGCATCGTCAGTAAATATGGGGATATACATTAATAAAGTACTTTAATAAAGCTAAATATAATATTGATTTAATTATTAAAAGATTTTTCAATCAAGGCCTGATTATATTCCCCGCCTTCAAAATGACGACCGGTTTCAAGATTATGAATCAGTACTTTTGCTGGGGAAAAAAGTAAAGGGTCAATTTGATAAAAGTCCATATTATAAGACTTGAACACTTCAGCAAAGGTCTTACCGTAATCTTTTGACGAATTACTTGGTAAATCTTGAGCTAGTTTTTTAGCCTCCGCATCATCACATTTCACATTTAGTGTGACATATCCACCAAATAAAATCGCATCATTGGTGCGCCCCATCGCCGTCATAAAATCCTTTGAAGTGGGGCACAAAACTGCAACTCCACTGCCGCTCACAATTTTTTCTAAAGGAAAATGGATGGTGTGCGCTTTGTGTAGCGCTACTTCTAATACACGCCCTACAATTTGCACCACCCCCGCAATACTGCTGGTTGGCGTTAAAATCAAGGTTAAGTTTTCTGGTTTAATTTGCGTATCTTTACAGACTTTTTCAATAATCGGAGTAGGTGGCACTTTATCTGTTTCAAGCACTAAGACAGTTTTTTCTGCTATGTCTTTATAGTTAAGTTCTTTAAATAAATCTTCGCGTTGCGCAATGCTTCTTGCTGGGCCAGAACCCAAAGAAAAAAACTTTTCGTGCTGCAAACTCCAACCTGCATACTGGCTTCCAAGGCAGGCTAATACAGGGCTTTCTGATTCCACATGAATACTAGAAGTCCAGCCATCAATATTCGTGCTTTCTGCCAAGCTTGCTTGACCTAGGCCGCCCATACAGATCTCTGCAATTAATCGTCCTGCTTCTGCTGAGCCCTCATATGCAATGCCAGCATCTACAATAACGCAACCTGACTCATGTTGAGAGACTCCCAAGCTTAATCCATCCGCATTTGCAATTAATTGCTTAACTAATGGATTCGTGATTGCATTAATACTGGGCCAAAAGGAAGTATTGAGCCCTTTGCTTATTAACGGTTTATTCATCTCATCATTTCCCTTAATTGTTTTGCTCTTTCTAGCAAATTTATAAACGCAAGTTCCGCTGTTTCTGCCTCTGCCAGCACACTACAAATGGGTGCATCTTTTAATATTCTATTTCTTGCTAAATCCTGATTTGGCAAGTCTGCCGTCCAATTTGGCCAAGCAAAATCAATGTCTATTTCAATATCTTTATCTGCAAAAATCGTCATTTTTGCGCGCGATGCATTGTTTATGTGCAAACCAGTCAATATGCCATTACATGCTTGCAAATGTACATCCCATAAGTTTGGATAAAGCTCAAAACTTGCACTTAATCTTGGGTTAAGTTCTAAAATACTTAACTTTTCATCGCACAAAACTGCATCCAAACTATTAATACCCACCAAACCCATCGCATTTGTTAGCTTTTTTGCAGCGTTGCAAAAAGCTTCTACGACAGAATCTGGCAATTTCACACTACCAACTGCACCCGCATAACGGTATGGTAGCACTATCGTGGGCGCTACTAATTGCCGATTAAAGCCAATAAGTTGACTCACTTTACCGTTAGCCACAAACAGCATAGAAACTGGCTCACCGACTATCTCTTGTTGAAAATAATCGCCTAAATCATGCTCTTTTGCTAATTTGACGTGCGTACCACCACAGCCCCCTACTGACTTTGAAAGCCAATGACCAGGCGCTTGAGGATAATCCAAACTCACCTTTGGATGCACAATATCTAAAGTATCTAACAATTCAAAAAAACTAATTGCTTTGGCTTTTTTTAAGGTTTCTGCACTGTTGCCGATAATTGGCACTCGCGTTGCAACCCAATTTAATAGTTCTGGCACCGCATCAAACAAGCTGGCATAACAAAAACCATGGACATTGTCCAAATTAATTTTTACAAACTGTCTTATAAAATCATCAATATCAATTTGCCAATCTTGCATGTTTACTTGGTACGCTTCACTTGCAATACTGTTCAAATCAGCATCAGCAAACGCATCAAGGGTAACTACTTCATCACCTGAAGCGCAAGCAGCCTCTGCGAAAGCACGGGCGCTGGTTGCGGCGATGATTATTTTCTTTTTCACAAAGAATAGTCTACACCCAGTCGATTTAAGTCAGACTTCTGGCCATTTCAAAAGCTGCCATAAACTCCAAACATACAGGTTTATCTGTAGCTAGCATTTGTTTAAGTAAATTATGTTGTGTTTTATATTTCAAATCGCCAATGGCTAATGCGCCAATGCCTACCACCTGAGTGTCAGCAATTTTTACACCATTGGCATGCACATCCACACCTTCCGCGCCAGTTGGCGGTACGGCATTCACATCGGCAATCACTTTTAAGTTATTTGAATGCGCAATTTGTACAGCACTAATCACGCGTATCCCTGCGGCTGCACAACATAAAGCCACGTCAATATTATCAAGCACTTTTTGTTTTGCAATATCAGACATGCCATCTACACAACCTATGGTTGTGCCATAGCGTTGATTATAGTTTTCAGCCTTATTGTGCGCATCATCCAAGCTGCTATGTGCAACTAAATCAACTTGCGCACCTTGTTTAGCGGCAATCACTGCCACGCAACCACCTACAGGACCTGTGGCCCCAAATACGGCTACTTTTTTGCCGACCAAGTCGGTATTAAACTCTTTTTTAAGAAACAACTCGACCTTGGCCACCATGGCGGCGGCGGTAGTAAAGGCACCAGAAGGATCAGCAAATAATGAAATCTCAAACGGTGGAAAAGTCGCTTGTTTGGCAGCATTCAACATATCCATGGCTAGATCGATATCACGCCCTCCAATAAATACACCCTCTAACTTAACTGCAGACGGGCTGCGTGAGAACATTGCATCTTGTACCAGCCCGGTTACCTCGTTTAAGACCACATTGGTATAGGGCATAATATTCTCAAATCCAGCATCAAAAGCCATATTGGCGTCAAACGGACTCGCATTTTTTGCGGGCGTTATCAAATGTAAGATTGTTGTATTTTTCATATTAAACTTTCTCAGTTTGTTTTTGATGTTAACCTAATATTAATGCCATCATTTTAAACTTCATGTTGATTTAATGGCTTGACCCAAATCAAAAACTAATGACTGCTCCATGATTTCTTGCACTACATATCTTCCAATCAAGCGCGGAATCAGTAAAACTTAACTTTAAATTCGCTAAACATTTTTCTGCCGCCTCAATACTTTCAAACACAGCAAAACCTGTTGGCCCCCAAGAACTCTGACCAAAACAAGCCAATCCGTCTTTTTCTAAACGTTTCAACACATTTGCGACCTTGCTACTGGCATATCTGCCACCTTGTGCAGGCGCAAAATAATCGCCAACATGCGATTGCAACATTTGTATGCATTTTCCAAAAGCATTTAAATCATGTTCCACTAGGGCTGGCATCGCTTGCATTAGCACATGCCGACACAAGTGTGCTGCCAAGTTTTCTGGAAAAACCGGCAAGGTTTTAAACGCTTCCAACTCTGCCTTACCGTTGACGCCTGTAAAGCTATTATCGAAAATTAATAAAATTTTCCAATCAGCAGAAAAATCATAACGTACTAATAGAGGCGGTACCGTTGACTCAGTAGCATGTAAAGAACGTCCACCATCTATTAACAAACCACCCACGTCAAAAGCAGCAATTCCGATTCCTGAGCGACCACCGCGGCCACTAAGTATAGAAATCTGTTGTGTACTTAATCCCAAACCATAGAGCTGATTTATCGCAGCGCCAATTGCTAACGCCGATTGCGTGCCAGAACCCAAACCTGCATGCTCTGGTATATGCTGTTTAATATTCAGCGCTACCCCTGTCTTAATACCAAATTTATGCAAAAAGTTTTCAGCAAGCATGTTTACATGTTCTAAAACCTTAACAGGTACAGTTGATTCACCAGTCACCAATACCTTTTCAGCGTATTTAGCACTTAGGCTTATCTTTGGGGCATCTATACTTAAACCTATACTGCCAAACTTACGGCCTAAGCCCCCATGCAAATCAAAAAAACCCATATGAAGCCGAGCAGTACTTTCGACCTTTATATGCGCTCCAGCTAAACAATTTTCAACCAACCTGACTTTGGCACTTTTTTCCATTATTTAATTTATTATCCTACAAGCTTAAAAATTCAATTATTTGATTAACGAGGACTTTCTTTGGTAATTTATATGTTGAGTTGTTACACATTTGTAATTTACTTATATTTTAGCGCCATGTTTAGATTTTAAGGTGACAACAGAAGCTAATTTAGGCAAAATACAGGTTTTAGTTAAACAATCAATTCTTTCAAACTTAATCATTAGTCATCATTTGAGCGCATTAAGGTATTAAGCAATTTGGAAAATGGATGCCTAACCCAATATTTGAACACACACATTTAATACCAAGGAACACTATGTCAGCCCATGTTATTCCATTTGAACACTTAAGAAATGTAGATGTACCCTCAGTTGGCGGAAAAAATGCTTCATTAGGCGAAATGATCTCTCAATTAAGCGCAAAGGGTGTGCGTGTTCCGACGGGCTTTGCAACCACTGCAGATGCTTATCGCGAGTTTTTAGCGCAAGGTGGTTTAGATAAAAAAATTAATGACTTACTTGATAAGCTAGACGCGGATGACACCCAAGCGCTTGCTGTTTGTGGAACGCAAATTCGCAAATGGATTATGGATGCTCCCTTTCCAGCTTCGCTAGATAAGGCGATTGCTGAGAACTATGCAATTTTGACTGCAAAATCTGGTTCAGGCGCAACCTTTGCTGTACGCTCATCTGCCACTGCAGAAGATTTGCCAGACGCTTCGTTCGCTGGTCAACAGGAGTCATTCTTAAATATTCAAGGCTTAGATAATATTCTGCATGCGATTAAAGAAGTTTTTGCATCACTTTATAATGACCGTGCTATTTCTTACCGTGTACACAAAGGCTTTGTGCATGCGGATGTTGCATTATCTGCAGGTGTGCAGCAAATGGTACGTTCAGATATTGGCTGTGCAGGTGTGATGTTTACAATTGACACTGAGTCAGGCTTTAAAGATGTCGCATTTATTACCTCAAGCTACGGTTTAGGTGAAACAGTTGTGCAAGGTGCGGTAAATCCTGATGAATTCTATGTACACAAGCCATTGTTAGCCAAAGGCAAACCGGCGATTGTACGCCGCACTATGGGCTCCAAACTCATTAAAATGGTGTTTAGTGATGCAACACAAGCTGGTAAATCGACAAACACTGTCGATGTTGACCCAGTTGATTCAGATCGTTACTCACTTTCAGATGCAGATATTTTAGAGTTAGCAAGCTACGCAATGACCATTGAGGCCCACTATGGCTGCCCAATGGATATTGAATGGGGTAAAAATGGGGTCGATAACAAGCTTTATATCTTACAAGCACGCCCTGAAACGGTGAAGTCGCAAGAATCGACGAAAAGCACCACTGAATCTTATAAATTACAAAAACATTCAGCCAAACCATTAGTAGCTGGTCGCGCAGTAACGCAAAAAGTAGGCGTTGGCCCCGTGCGTATCGTGCTAGACCCAGCACAAATGCACGAAGTACAACCTGGCGACGTGTTGGTGGCAGACATGACAGATCCTAACTGGGAGCCCGTAATGAAGCGCGCTTCTGCATTAGTGACTAACCGCGGTGGACGTACTTGCCATGCGGCGATTATTGCTCGCGAATTGGGTATCCCAGCCATTGTAGGCTCTGTAAATGCAACTGATTTACTGCGCGAAGGTGAAATTGTGACTGTTTCATGTGCAGAAGGCGAAACTGGCTTTGTGTACCATGGTGCGCTCGATTTTGAAGTTTCAACGCAAGCAAATGCCGCCTTACCAAAGCCACCGTGCAAAATCATGATGAACGTCGGCAACCCTGATATGGCATTCAGTTTTGCACAAATCCCTAACGATGGAGTGGGCTTAGCGCGTTTAGAGTTTGTGATTAATAATATGGTTGGCATTCACCCTAAAGCCATTTTGAATATGGATGCAATGCCAGCAACTATTCAAGCCACAATTAAAAATCGCGCACGTGGTTACGCCAACCCTAAACAATTTTATATAGATAAAGTGGCAGAAGGTGTAGCGACAATTGCAGCTGCGTTTTACCCAAAACCAGTCATTGTGCGCACTTCTGACTTTAAATCGAATGAATACAAAAAGTTAGTCGGCGGTGATATTTACGAGCCGGATGAAGAAAACCCGATGATGGGCTTCCGTGGTGCGGCACGTTACATGGCTGAAGACTTCCAAGAATGCTTTGCCATGGAATGCACCGCCATGAAAAAAGTACGTGATGAAATGGGGTTAACTAATGTAGAACTCATGATTCCTTTTGTGCGTACGCTTGAGGAAGCTAAAGCAGTGACCGACATCATGGCTAAAAACGGCTTAAAACGTGGCGAAAATGGTTTACGTCTGATTATGATGTGTGAAATCCCCTCTAATGCATTATTAGCGGAACAGTTCTTAGAATATTTCGATGGCTTCTCAATCGGTTCTAACGATTTAACCCAGCTAACTTTGGGTGTAGACCGTGACTCTGGCATTATGGCTAATAGTTTTGATGAGCGTAATGAGGCAGTTAAAGTGTTGCTTAAAATGGCAATTAGCACTTGCAACCGTCTTGGTAAATATGTAGGTATTTGCGGTCAAGGGCCTTCTGACCATCCAGACTTTGCAGAATGGCTAGTTGCTGAAGGTATACAATCGGTTTCTCTAAACCCAGATACGGTGATTGCGACTTGGCAACGTATCACTAAAAAATAGTGCTTATCGAGCGTACCGTATTTTTTATATCTGATGGCACTGGCATCACAGCCGGTGCCTTGGGTCAATTGCTGGCACATTTCCCACAAACCAACTTTAAACAAGTGCGCGCACCGTTTACCGATTCAATTCCAAAAATTGAAGATGCCAAGCAACGCATGCTGATTGCCAAAGCGGCAGATGGTATGCGTCCAGTGGTGATTATGTCATTGGGCAATAAAGAACATCGCGCTTTACTTAAAGAGGCAGACGCTTATTTTATTGATTTATTTAATACCTTTATCGACCCACTTGGGATTGAGTTAGCGCAAGAACCTTTAACGGGCAAAGGCATTGCACACGGAGTGATGGGCGCTAACTATCATGAGCGGATGGAAGCGATTAATTTTACCCTGACGCACGACGATGGTATGACGCATGGAGGCTTAGCAGAGGCACAAGTGATTCTAATTGGCGTTTCACGTTGCGGCAAGACACCAACAAGCATTTATTTAGCCATGCAATTTGGCATAAAAGCGGCTAATTATCCGTTGATTCCAGAAGACTTTGAACGCAATAATCTGCCTGAAGTGCTTTCACAATACACAGATAAATTATTTGGTCTTACTATTAAACCAGAGCGTTTGCACTCGGTGCGCTCAGAGCGTCGGCCAGATAGCTTTTATGCATCGCTAGATAATTGTCGTTCAGAAATTGCAATTGCTGAACGTTTGATGAAAGCGGCAAATGTCCCCTGCACAGATTCTACCAGCCGCTCAATTGAAGAGCTTTCTGCCATTATCTTACAAAAAATTCGCCAGCCAGTGAAATAAGTTACTATTAGTAGTATTTTCAAATTCAATATTACGTTTAAACTAAACTCTGAAGTAATCCAAACGCAGCAAATATCGTAATTAATAGCATGATATTTGGCTTAAATTTAAGCAATATAAAGCCTGCTACAAAAATCGCTGACCCAGCAACCACATCTATATTGGCTTCCAGACCATGTGGAAAGATGATGTGCTGTGCAAAGAATAATGCCAAACTCACAATCACCCCTACAACAGCCGCACTAATTGTAGCTAATGGCGCAGTAAAATTAAGATTTTGCTGCGTAGATTCTATAAATGGCGCCCCTACAAAAATAAAAATAAATGAAGGTAAAAACGTAAAGAAAGTAACAATACAAGCTGCTAATATGGCTGATAAAATTGGACTTTGAATAACATCGTGTGACCAGCCGCCCACAAAGCCAACAAAAGCAACCACCATAATCAAAGGACCTGGCGTTGTTTCTCCTAAGGCGAGGCCATCCATCATTTGCGCCGGCGTTAACCACTGAAAATGGGTGACGGCACCTTGATGCACATAAGGTAGCACCGCATATGCGCCACCAAAAGTGAGCAGAGCTGCTTTAGTAAAAAACCATGCCATTTGTGTGTAAAGCGTACCCCAACCATAAATTAGCGTGAGTCCTGCCATTGCAATAACCCAAATGACCAAACCAAGCAATAAAACTCTAAAAAAACGCTGCCAATTAAAAACAGCATGCGCAGGTGTTGGCGTAACGTCATCAATAATCGCCTCGCCATATTTTTTTTGACTGGTAGCTTGCAATGCATGAGCTAACAAAAATGGATAGTATCTATTAATCAAAAAACCAATCATTGCAGCACTTAGGACGATGATAGGAAATGGCAACTTAAAAACTGTGATCGCAAAAAAAGATAAAATAGAAACTATCCATAACATCTTATTTTTAAGCGTTTTCGTGCCTATTCTACATGCTGCAAATAAGACAATCGCTACGATTGCAGGTTTAATTCCATACAACACGCCGGCAATCGCTGGCAAGTGCCCAAATTGTATATAAGCATAGCTCAACGCCATCAATATGATTAGAGATGGCAACACAAACAAACTGCCAGCAATAATTCCACCCATTGTGCGGTGCATTAGCCAGCCGATATAAATTGCGAGTTGTTGCGCCTCAGGGCCAGGGAGCACTATGCAATAATTGAGTGCATGTAAAAAGCGCTTTTCAGAAATCCATCGCTTATTCTCCACCAAATCATGATGCATGATGGCGATTTGGCCTGCTGGCCCACCAAAGCTTATAAATCCAAGTTTCAACCAATACAAAAAAGCTTGTTTGATACTTGGCACAACTGGCGATTTATCAACAGATTTATTCATTTCATCGTCAAATTAACAAGAAGAACTGCATCATAGCGAATAAACAAAAAACAAAAAACAAATATTAATAGTTGCAAAATTTGTCATAAAAAACGCATTAAGTGTCGATTATCATTAGTTTTTGCTTAAGCTTTGTAACTTATTTTGTGAGAAATGGGCTTTGTTTACGCGTATGTTTATTCGCATTTTTAAAACCATTATTAATTGGCATACAAAATGCTTAATATTAATTAGCAGTTTTAATTTTTAAAATTCACATAGTAAGAGAAAGGTTTAATTGTCATGTCTACTACAACAAAAACAAGTCCAGATAAAATTAAATTACTGGATCAAATGCTAGAAGATATCGCAGGCGATGAGTTTGATGATTTTGACACATCAGAAGGAGGCTCGAAGTCTGGAGTAATGCGTTATCCTTATGAAGAAGATTTAGACTTATTTGATACAACACATTAACTTCACGAATCGTTTTTTTATATGAGCGCAATCGGTTCATAAAATATATTAATTGCATAAAATGCATTAACTAACCATTTAAACCTCTAAAAAAGTTTTGAAAGTGCAAATCTGCCACTTTCCCCCATTGGCATATCTTAATTCTTACAACACTAAAAATTGTAATATTTTACATTAATTAATGTAATTTAATACTTGATAATAAAGTATTAAATTTAGCAACAATTCATTACAAATTATTACAATTAAATTAATGATTACTATCAAATTTAATGCAATAATTTCCAATATTTTAAAATTTGGTTATTTAAGCATAGCTTTATATAATAATTTTTTAGGAGCATTAATTGAAGGTTTTTACATTTTTTTATAAAGTAGTATTTACTGGGACCATAATGTTAACGCAAACTGCTTTTGCAGAATGCACCTCAGTTGGAATGATGGGCGGCTGCATACCTGCCGCAGGTATGGTTGACGTTCCGGCACATATGAAATCACAAATTCCTAACCGAGTAGTTTCTCAAAAACCAAACTCAACAGCAAAAGCCAAGAGCACTTCGGCTATCAACAAAGCTCTAAGTGCAAAGGTAGCTGTAGCTAACGCCACTCAAACAGTTCAAAAGTAACCAATCTCAAGTGCATAAAAAAGGAAGCAAACTTTGCTTCCTTTTTTCTAGATTTGTTCGAGAAGCAATTAGTCCGCTTCATCGTTTGCAGATAGTAGAGAGTTTGAATGATCATTGCACTCAAACCCAGCGCGTTCTAATTGCAGCCTGTATTCACAAGTTGGCAAATGCCCATCTAGATTACCATTGATTTTTGTGGTAACTATCTTACAAAAAGCGCATTGATACGTGAAGGCCTTACCTTCTACGTGCTCTTGTGGATAATCAATGTAATATGGTTTTTTCATGCTGTTTTACACACCTAATATATAATAATCGCTGGCGGAGAGAGAGGGATTCGAACCCTCGACAGAGTTGCCCCTGTGCCACCTTTCCAGGGTGGTGACTTAAACCGCTCATCCATCTCTCCGAATGATTGAATGCTGGCGCGGATTATATACGACACGACGCATGAAATACAGCCAAGCCTTGATGAATTGGATACATTAAGCGTTAAGAAAAAACGTTTGCACTTTCCCTTTTCCTTTAATTTCAACCATTCCACGCGACTCAAACTGATATTTGTTTTTTAATAATTGATACGTTACGTCACTCACCTGTATAGCACCTGGCACACTTGTGCTTTCCATACGGCTTGCCAGATTAACAGGGTCGCCCCAGATATCATAAGCAAACTTACTTGTACCAATCACCCCAGCAACGACTGGACCGCTGCTAATACCTATGCGCATTTTAAGCGTATTGTTGTTTTGCGCGTTGAATGTCGTTAATTCCTCTTGCATTTCTAATGCCAGCTTTGCAATTACCTCAGCATGATCACCCCGCGCTACTGGTGCGCCACCAACAACCATGTAGCCATCACCTATCGTTTTAATTTTTTCTAAACCATGTCTATCTGCAAGCGCATCAAACCTTGAGAATATTTGACTTAATAAATCTACCAATTCAGCAGGTGGCATAGAAGCCGTCATTTTTGTAAAACCGACTATATCAGCAAACAATACAGTCACTGCTTCATGGCTATCTGCAATGCGCATGTCATTATCTTTAAGTCTGTTGGCAATTGATTTTGGCAAAATATTTAAAAGTAATTTTTCTGACCTTGCTTGCTCAAAGCCCAACTCTAGCAAGGTGCGCTCTTTTTGGCTTTGAAAATAAAACATCACGGCATACAAAATGCAAGCCACGCCCATAATGTTCATTAAGAAAAATGTATCCTTAATATGACCGGGGATGGGCAATGAATTACCAATAAACATATAATTAAGCTTCCAAGATAGTCCTGATAGCAATGTGAACAGCATAAACCAAGGGGTTGATTGTTTTGTGCCTAATATCATGAGCGCGCCAATAGGCGACAAAATCGCCCAAATCGCAATACCGCTAGAAGCTTCATACCCACCAATTGCCCATTGCATAAAGAACGGCATCACCAGCAACATAACTAATTGCGTAAAAGTGAAATAGGCGTAGCGCTTACTTCGATAAAATACCAGCAAGCTTGCGTAAGAAATGATGATATAAACATAAGGCACAGCAGCCATTAAGGCATAGCCTTCGCCTAGGCCAGAAAGTGTATATATCCAAAAAATACAGACTAGACTTTCTGCAAACACTAAAATTGTGAGTATTGCCTTACCAAGTGTGGAGTCTGATGGACGGCTTATGCTATTCCAAAACTCTCTTGTTGTAATACCAAACGCGGTATGTGAATCAGACATAAATCAAATAGTGTTCCAGCAAAATTGAAATCGAATATTAATTATTTCGCAAACTATAGCTTATGCGCAAATTATGCGCTATAACTCAATCCATAAAATTTTAAAAATATGCTTAGCAATGCTTGATTTGTGCTCGACTAAGGTTTATTGTTTTGCATCTGCTTAATTATAAAAAGCCTTTATTCATAAGGGCTTGAGCAAGATGCAATTGAAATTTAAGTTGCAATAAAAATATAACGATGTAATGCGGTTTGGATAAAAGAAATACTACATAATCACGTGGAAAACTAGAGGAGTCAGCATGAGTTTGGATATATTAAAAAGTCTTGGCGTAACAATTCCGTACAAAGCTAAATATGATAATTTTATTGGTGGCAAATGGGTGGCCCCAGTAAAAGGTGAATATTTTGATGTCATTTCACCTATAACAGGAAAAAACTACACTAAAGCAGCACGCTCTAGCGCAGAGGATGTTGAACTCGCTTTAGATGCGGCACATAAGGCGGCAGATGCTTGGGGTAAGACTTCTTACACAGAGCGTTCAAATATTCTACTTAAAATTGCAGACCGCATTGAAGCAAATTTAAGCCTGATTGCCACTGCAGATACTGTCGATAACGGCAAGCCAATTCGTGAGACCATGAATGCGGATATTCCTTTAACAGTTGATCACTTCCGCTATTTTGCTGGTGCCATTCGTGCACAAGAGGGTTCTATCTGTGAAATTGATAACGACACTGTTGCATATCATTTTCATGAGCCATTAGGCGTTGTTGGTCAAATTATTCCTTGGAACTTCCCTATTTTAATGGCAGCTTGGAAGCTAGCGCCAGCGCTTGCAGCAGGTAATTGCGTGGTGCTAAAACCAGCTGAGTTCACCCCAATTTCTATTTTAGTAATGATGGAAGTAATTGCTGATTTAGTGCCTGCAGGTGTAATTAATATTGTAAATGGCTATGGTCGCGAAGTAGGTGCGCCACTTGCAAACAGTAAACGTATCGCCAAAATCGGCTTTACTGGCTCTACCGCAACGGGTCGCGCGATTGCAACTGCCGCGGCGAGCAACTTAATTCCTGCGACATTAGAACTTGGTGGCAAATCACCTAATATCTTTTTTGCCGATATCATGGATGAAGATGATGCGTTTTTTGATAAAGCCATTGAAGGTTTGGTGCTGTTCGCATTTAACCAAGGTGAAGTCTGCACCTGCCCTTCACGCGCTATCATCCAAGCATCTATCTACGACAAATTTATGGAACGCGTGATGAAACGTGTTGCAGCAATTAAACAAGGCAACCCACTTGATCCAAATACAATGCTAGGTGCTCAGGCTTCACAAGACCAACTCAATAAAATTATGAATTATATTGATATCGGTAAACAAGAAGGTGCAGAAGTACTTTGTGGTGGCAATCGCAATATCATCAAAGGTGATTTGGCAGAGGGTTACTATGTTCAACCTACCTTGCTTAAAGGCCATAATAAAATGCGTGTTTTCCAAGAAGAAATTTTTGGCCCTGTGTTAGCTGTGACAACCTTTAAAGATGAAGCTGATGCATTGGCAATTGCCAATGACACGATTTTTGGCTTAGGCGCTGGGGTTTGGAGCCGTAACGGTACAACTGCCTACAGAATGGGCCGTGGCATTAAAGCTGGCCGTGTTTGGACAAATTGTTATCATGCCTACCCTGCCCACGCTGCATTTGGTGGCTACAAAGAATCTGGTATTGGTCGTGAAAATCACAAAATGATGCTTGATCATTACCAACAAACTAAAAACTTGCTTGTAAGCTACAACCCAAATAAATTAGGTTTCTTCTAATTTTTAATGATAGCAAGTAGGTTTGAGTTAGAATAAAGGGGCGATTTGTATCGCCTCTTTTTTTGTTTTTTTGGAGAGTATGCAATATGACTGAACGTGTTTCTGCAACACCACCCGCTCAAGCGCTTATAAGCAAGCTTACAGCAGAGCATGGCCCAATTGTGTTTTTGCAATCTGGCGGCTGTTGCGAAGGCAGCGGTCCGCTTTGCATGCCCAAGCATGAGCTTCACCCAAGCGCAATGGATGTAATTTTAGGTACGCTCAATGATGGTGCAGTGTTTTATATGAGTGACAGCCATTTTTCATTTGCAGAAAACATGCATACGATTTTAGATGCACAACCTGGCTCTAGTGGCTCGTTTTCGCTTGATTGTGGCAGTGGCTTTGCGTTTATAACGCGTGGCCGCTTGTATAGCGATGAAGAATTAGCGAACATGCCGCCTGTAGTGCGCGCTGGTTATTAATGCATTTATTAACTAAACAAGCTTAATACGATAAAAAATTAGTGCTCTGCGAGGACAATTGATATCAGTTTTAAGAGCATGTCGATTAATCAATGCTTAAATAGCGCTTTCATTGCTATTAATATAATTTGGCGTCATGCCTATTTTTCCCGACTCCTAGGCTACAGCTTTTTCTAACTTCTTTAAGAAAGGTTCTGGCTTTGCAATGCCGTAGCCTTGCGCATAATCTACGCCAATTTCTTTTAGGATTTGAATAATTTCGTCGTTTTCTGCAAACTCAGCAATGGTATGTAAGCCAATCACATGCCCAACATTATTAATAGACTCGACCATCGCCCGATCAATTTTATTGTTGACAATTGATTTCACGAACATTCCATCTATCTTAAGAAAATCAACTTCCAAGTTCTTTAAATATCCAAATGATGACAAGCCACTGCCAAAGTCATCTAACGAGAATCGACATCCAATTGCACGCAGTGCATGTATAAAGTGGCGCGCTCTATTCAGGTTTGCTATCACTGCTGTCTCAGTGATTTCAAAACAGATTTGCTTAGCATTTACGCCATGAACATTAATTTGTTCTATAACATAATCTAAAAAACCATCCTCTGACAAAGTCTGCCCAGATAAATTAATAGCACACACGTAAGGAAAGTTATCTAGTTTACTTGCGATGATTGATAACGCTTCTGAAACGACCCAGCGATCAATTTTTGGCATCAAATGATAACGCTCAGCTGCCGGCAAAAAATAACCTGGTGGGTATATTTTGCCATCTTCACCCCGCATACGAATCAATAGCTCACAATGTTGTTCTAGACTCAGTCCCAAGCTTTCAATACGCTGAATATACAACTCAAAATTATGTTGCTCTAAGGCCAAATGGATGCGTGATACCCATTCTAATTGATTGCTACGCTCTTTTATCTCATTGTCTTCTGGGCGATGTGAATAGACACGATTACCACCATTTTGCTTGGCGATATAACAGGCAGAATCAGCCGCGCTGATGAGTTCAGCTAAGTTAATGTCTTTGTTTGGTGCAATCTCCATCAAGCCGATGCTAGCGCCAACTTTGAACACTCTATTATCATATGTAAAGCGGAAATTTCGCACCACATCAAGCAAATCTTCTAAAATAGTATGTGCTTTTTCCAAATCACAACCCATTAATAGTATTGCAAACTCATCGCCACCTAAACGCGCTAGCGTGTCTGCGTTACGTACTTTTGCTTTTAGGTTATCTGCAAACTGCCGCAATAACATATCACCCGCTGCATGACCACAAGTATCGTTCACGACTTTAAATTGATCTAAATCCATATAAGCCAAACAGTGCATTCGATCACCTGCTGAAGCATCATTTATGGCTTCTTGTGTTTTATGCTCAAACTCATATCGGTTAACAAGTCCGGTTAAAGCATCATGTCTAGCTTGATAAGAAAGTTGGGTTGATAATGTTCGCACCACTGTCACATCGTGCAGTACAGTCACGTGGCCAAAAAGCAAACCATCATCAGCATAAAGTGGTGAAGTTGATTTTGTAATAATAAATTCAACACCATCATTACGCTGTAAAATAACCTCATCAAAACTACTTGCAGAATCTGTTAGCCAACTGCTCGCTATTTCAGCAGTTTTATCGGCATTCATTAGTTTAAACACCGATTTTAATGCTTTACTTATTGCGTCTTGACTAGAAACACCTGCAAATCGCTCTGCAGTATTATTCATATAAACAACGCGCCCTAAGGTATCACTTGTAATTACCGCGTCGGCAATACCTGCCAAGGTGACTTGGGCACGTTCTTTTTCAAAATTTAGTGCCTGCTGTGCTTCATCTATGCGGCCCAACATCACATTAATGCTATGCGTTAGGCTTGTAAGCTCATCATTTCCACTTAAGGCCTGCAAGCGCCCCACTGCAGTGGGAGATTGACCAATACGCTTTACGTTTTGACTTAAACGCTCCATCCTACTCAATATTAGCTTATCTAATAACCAACTAAAACCAATCAATAAAAGTGCCATGACCAATGAACACCAATAGAATAAATTTAGGCTTGATTTTCCATGTTCGAAAATTTTTCGTTGATTGACAATGCTTAACACCAGTTTTGTAGACCCTTCTACGTCATCCATCAATTTGTAACCAGCCACATAATTATCATCCAAAGGTTTAACGATGAAATTATTTTCATTGAATGCTTGTGCTAAGCTATCTAAATAGCTGTTTTTAAAAGGTTGAATATCAAGCTTTACTCCTAAAATTTCAGAGCCACGTTGTAATAAATCTTGATTTACTGGTCGCAGCATTATCAGCGTGCCAGCGCGCTTACCATTAAGCTCACTAATAATATCTACACTTGAGATGATGTAAGTTTCTTGAGGCGTCCAATATAAGCCTGATTGTTCAATATTTTTTGGGTCAACTAAATCACCAGTTTTTGCAATATGCTCTATAAGTTTTTCTGGAAACTCCCATGCCTCGCCATTTGTATAATCCACCCCATACTTATAAACAATTTCACCTGCTAAATTAATAAGAATGAGCCCATTGATTTTGAGATTTGCAAACGATTCACTATTCATGTTTGCTTTGATATATGCTGGGTCTTGGGTAAGTATATATTCGTAAGTATCATCCCAATGCCCGTAATCGATAGCATGCGCCCTCACCTGTGAAATCTGCTCTTCGATTAATCCTGAAGCGCTTTCCAAGTAAACAAGCGTATTATCTTTTTCTAGTTGAGCATAGCCGTTGAGCAACTCTGTACGTGCTACGAAGAATAACAAAGTATAAAGCAATATCATGCCTACAGACAAAATTGCCAGTATCTTTATTCTTAATCCCATGAAGCGTTTTTCGGTCATTTATTTTGCTAACAATTATTTGTTATTGTTAAAATATTCAAAATTATTTAAATTTATATGAACAATTAGCAAAACTTATGCCATTTAGATTTTCGTTCTGCTTATTCGAAAATCTTATCCCTGTGAGGCGCTAAAAACCTAAACTATCTAACAAGTCATCTACCTGTTCTTGACTAGCAACAACGTCCACAGCTTTTTCTAAATTGACTTGTGGCCCATTCATTAAGCCAGTGTCAGCTTCTTTTTTATGGGTGACAGGTGAAAAATCAATCAGCACTTGCACGAGCTGCTGTTCTAAATCTTGTGCTAATCCAGTTATTTTTTTAATGACTTGGCCTGTTAAATCCTGAAAGTCTTGCGCCATCATAATTTCCAACAGTAGCTCTTTGGTTTCCGTAGTATTCTTTTCTGTTAATGCCAAAAACGTCAGAGTTTCGTCAGCAACTTGAGTATATTCACTTTTAAGTGAAGGTTTAGCGAGCGTTTCTCTCCAACGTTTATCGAGTACAGCCGCACCAGTTGATAGCTCAGTTTGTAATGGTGTAGCAAGATCAGTGGCATTTAACACACGCTCGGCCGCCTGCTCTGTCATTCTTGCAACGTAATTTAATCGATCTCTGGCATCTGGTATTTCTGAAGCGACTTTATTTAAAATTTCATCAAAGCCCAAACCTCTTAGATTATCGTGCAAAGCTCTAGTAACGTGGCCAATTCGCGCAAGCATTTCATCATTTTGGGTCATGACAGTAACTGTATCAGTCTGCTTTTTGTTTTTTGTTGCAGAAGTCGTTTTCATTATTAAGCCGTCGCTTTCTCGAGCTTCTCAAATATTTTTGCTAGCTTTTCATCTAAGGTGGCTGCCGTGAATGGTTTGACAATATAGCCATTAGCACCTGCTTGTGCAGCCGCTATAATATTTTCTTTCTTTGCTTCAGCTGTTACCATCAACACAGGTAATGAAGCTAATGCTGGGTCTGCACGTATTGTTTGCAACAAGGTAAGACCATCCATATTTGGCATATTCCAATCTGACACAACAAATTCAAAATCGCCACCTTTAAGTTTATTCAATGCAACAACACCATCTTCGGCTTCATCTACATTTGCGTAACCAAGCTCTTTAAGTAAATTGCGGACTATTCTGCGCATCGTAGAAAAATCATCTACAACTAGAAATTTAGTATTTGGGTTTGCCATCTTGTACTCCATTACAGTAAATGTTTATTTATATTAGTTAGCTACTTTTAACTAGATAACTAAAATTAAAATTTGTTAATTCGTTATCGGCAAAATTTATCTAAGCTTAAATAAACAACAAATAAAAATGCCTTTATACATAATATTAAACGCGCAGTGCGCGATCGCTATTGGCGGTTAAATGATTCAATACCAATTTTGGCAAATCATTTAAATGTGCAACTTCATGTACACCACCATGTGCTACTGCCTCTTTTGGCATGCCGTACACTACACAACTTGCTTCATTTTGAGCAAAGTTGTACGCGCCCGCTTGCTTCATATTGGCCATTCCCACTGCGCCATCTTTACCCATACCCGTTAAAATAACGCCAACCACATTTTTACCACCATAGGTTGCTGCAGATTCAAACAACACATCTACAGAAGGTTTATGCCGACTCACAGGTGCTGCATCGCTAAGTGCAGTGACATAATTAGCGCCACTTCTTGCCAATAGCAAATGCATATCCCCTGGTGCAATGTAGGCGTGTCCTGGCAGAATACGCTCACCACCTTCAGCCTCTTTAACAGATATCTGGCAAAGAGAATCTAAGCGATTTGCAAATGACTTTGTAAAGCCTGCTGGCATATGTTGCGTAATTAAAATACCTGGGCAATCTGAAGGCATTTGCAATAAAAATGATTTAATCGCCTCTGTGCCACCAGTGGACGCACCTATTATGAGTAACTTTTCACTACTAATTAACGGGTTACGTAATAACACGGGTGAAGAAACTACCTCGTTATTTTGGTTTCTAGCACGAGCTATTGTGGCAATTTTCGCTTGTGCGGCAGCACGAATTTTGTCACTGATCGTATCAGTGTATTCGCGCATCCCATCAGCAATAGAGGTCTTGGGCTTAGTCACAAAATCAATCGCACCTAGTTCTAGCGCGCGCATTGTTATTTCATTGCCCTTTTCAGTTAAGGTCGATACCATGACGACAGGCGTTGGACGTAAGCGCATGAGCTTTTCTAAAAAGTCTAAGCCATCCATTTTTGGCATTTCCACATCAAGTGTTAGCACATCTGGATTGAGCGCTTTAATCATTTCGCGCGCGATGATTGGATCTGGCGCAGCACCAACTACTTCCATATCTTTTTGACTATTAATGATTTCCGTCAAAAGACTGCGAATCAAAGCAGAGTCATCGATGACGAGCACCTTAATTTTCATTTTTCACCTCGCAATAGCTAAGATTGAAACATAGCAATAATGGTTTAAAATAAATCAATTTCGCCACCCACATCAGCAGTTTTAAGCTTGCTTGCATAGTCTTTTTCGCGTTCAAACAATGTTTGATTATTCACTTTCATCAGTTTTTTTACCAACACCTTGCCTGTTTTTGGAAAGAAATAAACTTTTCTTGGGTAAATATCCAGCAAGTCTTCGCCAGTCACGCGAATGCGTTCATCCTTTAAAAATTTTTTCACAAACTCTGCATTACGTGTGCCAACTAAGGTTGTGGTAAAACTTTTGAGTACGTTACCGCCACCAAAAATCTTGGCTTCTAGATTTTCTCTTTTTGCACCATTTCGTAATAACTGGTTGATTAATACCTCCATCGCATAGGTGCCGTAGCGCATAGATTCTGACACAGGGTTATCTTTATCACTGCTAGCCCCGTCTGGTAGCATAAAGTGATTCATGCCTCCAATTCCTGAAATACTGTCTCTAATACATGCTGAAACACACGACCCTAACACTGTTACAATCACCATGTTTTTATCAGTGTAGTAATACTCGCCTGGTGCAATTTTTGCTGCATTGCAATCAAAATTGCGGTCATAATAAAGTGTAGTTGAAACTTCTTCTGCGGTCATGCTCATGCATGCTCTCCTTTAATGTGCGCGACACTTCGCTTAGGATGATTCGCTTTTTTTAATTCATAAACTGTTTTGCCACGCAAATGTAAGTCATTCGATATATATAAAAAATTTTCTGAATGCCCTGCAAACAAAAGTGCATTCGGTTTCATAAGCGGTACAAATCGGCTTAAAATTTTAGATTGCGTTGGCTTATCAAAATAAATCATGACGTTTCTACAAAAAATTACATCAAACGGCTCTTTTAACGCCCATTGTGGATCAAGCAAATTGAGGGGCTCAAAACTGATTAAGTTGCGTAGCTCACTACGCACCCTGACGGAACCTTCTTGCGCGCCAGTCCCTTTTTGAAAAAAGTCTTTTCGTTGCTTTTCAGTTAATTTACTTACGCGCTCATACGGGTAAACCCCTTTTGAGGCTATTGCAAGCACATTGGTGTCGATATCTGTTGCAATAATTTCTACTGGCGGTTTTAATGTGCCAAATGCTTCGCAGGCAGTCATGGCAATGGTATAAGGCTCTTCACCGGTAGATGCAGCACTACACCAAATCTTAATTGGCTTACTGATTTGCCTTAAATGTTCAGTAAGTATCGGGAAATGATGCTCTTCACGAAAAAATGAAGTTAAATTAGTTGTCAGTGCGTTAGTAAATGCCTGCCACTCATCTGGGTTATTTTCATTTTCAAGCGTGTCTAGGTAATCTTTAAACGACTTAACACCAACACTACGTAGACGACGACCCACACGGCTATACACCATATCCGTCTTTGCTTCAGAAAGTGAAATACCAGCGTGTTGATAAATGAGTTTACGAACTCTGGCAAAATCATTTGCAGTAAAATCGAATTCGCGATCTTCTTGTCGTTTTTCTTTAAGCATCAAAATCTCGTTTAGGGTGTTTCAAAGAATTCATTTCACATGATTTAGAAAAATCTATGCTGAAGATAATTTCGCAATCAAAGGAGTTAAGTCCTTTGATTGCGTTGCAAACAAAACAATTAGTCTTGTATTACTGATGAAGCGCGTGTCTTCATTTGCGCTACAGCTTGATCAGCAATATCAACTACTGCTGCTTGTAATAGCGGATTGCGTTGTTTCATTTGCTCGATTGCTAAACCATACGCCAAATCATCTGCACGTCTATTTTTTGTTGCTGCAAATGGGTGCAATGCCTCTTTGTACAACTTTACTACGTCGGCTGCTTTTGGCTCACGTGCAATTGCGCTCTTAATCGCAATTTTTGTTGCACGATAGTTCCAATCTTGAATGCGCTCATCAATATCTGCATTGTGGTCAATAAACACGCCAACACAAATAAACACATCATCGGCTTCTTCTAATGGAATCGTGCCATCTTCTACACATTCCATTACTGCCATGGCCACGCCACGTTGTGCTGGGCCAAACATTTGCACTGCTTGACGACCATCTTTAATTGTTACTTTGTTAAACATCACAGTATTTGGTTTCACCATCATGTTTGGCGCCGCAATCGCCAATAAACCGTTTACTCCTTGTTTTTGGTCGGTGAGCGTGCGGCAGAATGCGTCTTCTGCTGCGCTACCGCGTGGACCCATGACTAAGTCGATGTGAGCCACATTTTTCAAATCTAAACCAGAGCCGTCTGGACGATCTTCAATCACCAAACCCTCACCTATTAACACGCGATCAATTACAGCCATTTTTATTTCTCCTAAGTATTAATGTACTACACTAAAAAACACCACAATTAGCACGAATTATTAAATAAAACCATTTAAAAATAAGTACTTAATCAAATATAACTTTTTAACATCTAATAACCGTTACTTACTTTTAAATAAGGTTGTGTATAACTAGTCGAACCTTCATCCAAATTAAATACACTCATAGTATTCATCAACTCTTCTGCTTGCTCCATGAGTGACTCGGCTGCTGCTGCGGCTTCTTCAACCAAGGCCGTGTTTTGTTGTGTCACATCATCCATACTGGTCACTGCATCATTTACTTGATTAATGCCAGAACTTTGTTCTTGAGAAGCCGCAGAAATCTCACTGATAATGTCGGTCACACGTTGCACAGAGGTCACAATCTCCTGCATAGTATTACCTGCAGATTCGACTTGACGTGTGCCTTCAGCAGTTTTACTTACTGAGTCTGAAATCAACTCTTTAATCTCTTTTGCCGCTGATGCAGAGCGTTGTGCTAAATTACGCACCTCACCCGCCACTACTGCAAAGCCACGGCCTTGTTCACCTGCACGAGCCGCTTCAACTGCCGCGTTAAGCGCCAAGATATTGGTCTGGAAGGCAATGCCATCAATGACTGAGATAATATCTTCAATTTTCTTAGCACTATCGTTTATAGCACTCATGGTAGAAACCACTTCATTAACTGCTTCACCGCCCTTAACAGCTACGCTAGAAGCTGTTAAAGCAAGTTGATTGGCTTGTTTAGCGTTATCCGCATTTTGTTTAACTGTTGCAGCAAGCTCTTCCATGCTAGAAGCTGTTTTCTCTAAGTTAGCTGCTTGATCTTCTGTACGGCGACTTAAATCTGAATTGCCTTGTGCAATTTCTTTAGCCGCTGTATTTATTGCTTCAGCTGCATTTTTAACGGTGCTAATCGGCGTAACAATCATATCTAAGGTCTCATTCATGCCTTCAACAATTTTGCGATAATCACCTAAGTGTTTATTGGCATCAGCTCTTACAGTTACACGACCATCGCGCGCTGCATTTGCAAGTGTTTGCGCATCTGAGTTAAGCGCTTTCAGGTTGGCGCGCACTTGCTCAATCATGGAATTGATTTCACCCTTTTTACCAGGGAATTGCTCTAAAGGTGCGTTAAAATTTCCTTCACCAAACGCTTTTACAACAGACATGGATTTATCATTCATGTCGATAATGCCTTCTACCATTTTATTGACACATTTTGCTAAGGTACTAAAGTCGCCTTTAAACATGTCATCACGTAAACGCATATCAATTGCACCTTTATCGTGCTCAGCACTTACCCAATTCACAGATTCAATCAAGCCTTTTAAGTTGCCGCTAATGCGCTTCATACTTTTGTTAATAAATGCTTTATCACCTGGGTATTCTTTAATCGTGGCCGAGAAGTTGCCATTACCATATTCGCCCACGCACTCCATCACCGTTTTATTTTCATCTATATATTCACCTACCATTTCGTTCACACTATGTGCTACCAAACGGTAATCCCCAGCATATTTATTTGGATCTAACATAAAGCTCATATTGCCCGCTTCGTGTGCATCGCACATCTCGCGTAAATCTGTCACTAATGAATTAACGTTGAAACGCAAGCCTTCAATACCATCATTGACTAAGGAAAGTTTTCCTGGGAACTTCTCTAACTCAGCTGAGAAATTTCCTTGACCAAGTTGCACGACGCAATCAGTAGATTTTTTCATCACTTCAATATGGTTTGCTACCATACGATTGATACCAACCGCCATATCGCGGTATGCACCCTTGAATTTGTTTACATCAATATTGGTATCGATATTGCCTTTAAGATGTTCGCTTTCCATGCGCGCCATCTCTTTGTCAATATCTACTAATGTTTCTGAGGCTAAATTAAGTGCACCAATTACACTCATATTTGATTTTTCAACATTAAATTGAGACTGATTGAACTTACCATCTGCAATGTTTTTTGCTGCTTGTAAGGCCTCTTTTGCCTCACCACCTAATTGGCGAATCGTGTTAGAAACCACCACAAAAATACCAGCGACAACTAAGCCTAATACAATGAAAGCTAACACCAACACAGTTTTACCAGCAGTTGAAACTTCAGTTACTACCGTTGACTCAATCTCCTTAGATTGACTTGCTGCCATTAGTGCAAGAGTATCTAATGCTGCACGATGTTTCTCGTATGCAGATCTTAAATCTATTAATGCTGGTGATATTAATTTAGGGTTGCCAGAACGTACCGCTGGAATATAAACCGAGTTACGTATACGTATAAATTCCTCACCACTTGGTTGCAGTTCATTTTTATAAACTGTTAACATTTTTGGATCAGTGATTGTCTTGTCCCAATGCTTAGAGCGCACTGCAAAATCTTCTGCAAGTTTATCGCCTTTCTCTATCAATGGCTGTAACGGTTGATTTTGAATTGCTGCCATTTCTAAAGCCACTTGCCATGATTCAATTAAATAGGCTGGTGGTGGTAAAATATCTGCCACTAAATCTTTATTGTTTATAATTTCGCCATACACAGGCCCATTTACCAGCACTTTGTTGTAAGCTTTGTTAGCAATAAACCCTGCAACAGCAAAACCAATAACCATTAAACCAATTAAAGCTAAAAGCTGTGTTTTAAGCTTAAGTGATAATATTTTTGAAACGATAGAGTCTGATTTTGCACTTACTTCGTTAGCCATTTTATTTCTCTCCAAAAATTGGTGTTACTTTTATCAATAACAAATTATGTTCTGTTAAGTGTTTTTTCATTTCACTAATAAAGGCAATAAAAATGCCTTAATTATTCCTTTGTCTAATCTCATTAAATTTATTGTGAAAACTAAAAATTTATCTATACTTTATTAACGTCATCATCACCAATAACTTGAGTGTTTTTTTCATTAAATTAAGACATATAACATCATGTTTTTAATTGTTTTTTATAATTCTTTTTTGATATTATTCATAAGCATTAACTAGCTAGTTTTAACAACATATACACAAAAAATTAAAATTAAAATTACTATTAGTTAACATGTATGCCTTGTTAAAAACCCAGCATAATTTTAAGTAGCCCATAATTAAAAAAAGCTGCAAAAGCAGCTTTTTTTAATTCATTATTTTTAGTCTTTAAAACTCTTCCCACTCGCCATCATCAGTGCCAGTTTTGAATGAGGTTTTGGTTGGTGTAGCGACCGATTTAGTCTCTACTTTAGGTTTAATTGCGTTATAGTTTGCGCGCATTGGGTTAGCCTTCAAACGTCGCTCTACTTTATTTTCGTTATCTAACTTAAACACACTGACTGCCTCGTTTAATTGATTCGCTTGCTCAACTAGACTTTCTGCAGCTGCCGCCGCTTCTTCAACTAATGCCGCATTTTGCTGTGTCACCTCATCCATGCTCGTCACCGCTTGATTGACTTGGTCAATGCCAGTACTTTGCTCGTTAGATGCTGCAGCAATCTCCGCAATAATATCGCTTACGCGTTTCACTGATGTCACGATTTCTTCCATCGTTTTACCTGCGTTTTCAACTTGTGCGGTGCCTTCTGTGGTTTTGCTCACAGAGTCTGAAATCAATTCTTTAATCTCTTTCGCTGCAGATGCTGAGCGTTGCGCTAAATTGCGCACCTCACCTGCTACCACCGCAAAGCCACGACCTTGTTCACCAGCACGTGCTGCTTCCACTGCCGCATTAAGCGCTAATATATTGGTTTGGAAGGCAATGCCATCAATAACTGAGATAATATCTTCAATCTTACGGGCGCTTTCGTTAATATTCGCCATGGTCGTCACCACTTGACCAACCACCTCTCCACCTTTAATAGCAACACCTGAGGCTGCCATCGCTAATTGATTAGCTTGTTTTGCATTCTCAGCATTCTGTTTCACAGTTGAGGCAAGCTCTTCCATGCTAGCCGCGGTTTCTTCCAGTGAGCTTGCTTGTTGTTCAGTACGGCTAGATAAGTCATTATTACCAGAGGAAATCTCACCAGCTGCAGTATTAATAGTTTCAGCAGCTTCTTTCACAATGATAATCGGTGCCACAATCGTCTCTAATGTCGCATTGACACCTTCAACAACTTTGCGGAAGTCACCTTGGTGTGCACTTGCGTCAGCACGTACTGTCACACGACCATCTGCTGCAGCCTCTGAAAGCATTTTGGCATCTGATACCAGTTTATTGACAGCATCAATACAAGTATTTAGATTATCCTTAATCGTATTAAAGTCACCGTTATATTGATCTGTAATACGCTCTGGAATATCACCATGTGAAATGCGCTCTACATAATTCGCAGCAACATTTAATGGGCCAATCACAGAATCAAGAGTGTTGTTAACACCTTCTACAATCTTGCGGAAGTCACCTTGATGTTTACTTGCATCAGCTCGGGTTGATAAGCGCCCTTCTACCGCGGCTTGGGCAAGTAAGTTGGCATCCACAACCAAGGTATTAACTGCATCAATACATTGATTGAGGTTGTTTTTAACTCTATTAAAATCACCATTGTAGGTATCAGTAATCTTGGCTGGAATGTTTCCGTTAGAAATCTCTTCTACATATTTTGCAGCTACATTAAGTGGGCCAATTACTGCGTCTAGTATTTTATTAATTCCAACACCCGTGTCTTTTACAAAGCCTTCTGGTAGCTTAAGTGTATCTACACGCTCAGATAAATTACCTGCTACTGCTTCATCGACTAATCTAGAAACTTCTTTCTCTGCAAGCACCTCTGCTGTTCTATCATTCCATTGTGTCATACGCCCCAAATACTCACCTTGCGGGTTATAAACAGGCACAACGTTTAATTTAAAATGATGCCCATACATTGATAACTCTATCGATCTAGGTGTATTAAGTTTTTCAGCAAAAACTGCACGTTCATTAGCATTTTCAAAATATTGCCCTATGTTATTACCTATCATCGAGTCGATATTAAAATGGGCATGTACTTTACTAATTTCTGCAGACATTTCTTGCCAAATCGCTTTTGCAGTTGCATTAATATACTGCAGTTTATTATCACTGTCGCCAAATGTGAAAGCTGAAGTGCTATTGTCTAATGCGGTTTGTAGACGAATACCTTCATCAGCAATTTTTTTATTGTTACTTACTTCAAAACCGATTCTAATTTGCATCGCTTTAATGGCTTGCATCATGCGACCAGCTTCGTCATTGGCTTTTGTGCATATCCTAAAATTAAAATCACCATCAGCAATAGCATTTGCTGCATCTGTTGCACGTTTTATTGGTAAAATCACATACTTGCGTAGCGCAAAAAGCGAAGCGATGGCAGCAATAGAACTAACTGTAGCAATTTCTAAAAGCTTCATTACAGGTTCATCATTGAACCATAACAAAAGTGAGAATATAGGTAACGAAATTAGCGCACCCACTTTTAACATTAATGGAGCATCAGCAATATAGCGGGATAACTTGGCGAATAAACCTTCTTTTTTTACTTTACCTGCGCGCAGGTCTTTATAAAGTGCATCTGCTTCATCCATTTGTTGTCGTGTAGCTTTAGAGCGTACTGACATATACCCCGTCACTTCGCCTTTTTCACGTAAAGGTGCAACGTTCGCTTCAACCCAATAGTGGTCACCATTTTTACAACGGTTTTTTACCATCCCATTCCATGGTTTACCAGCTTTTACTGTATTCCATAAATCTGCAAACGCCTCAGGCGGCATATCCGGGTGGCGGATAATATTATGGTTTTTTCCAATTAGCTCAGACTCAACAAAACCACTAATCTCCATAAAATCTCGATTAATATAGGTGATATGCCCCTTTAAATCGGTTTTCGAAACAATAGAGCTGGTATCACTCAACTCTATTTCTTTTTGTGTCACTGGCATATTAATCTTCATAATCTTACCCATACCCTTCTATGCAAACTCAATAAATTCTAAAATTCTTCCCACTCACCATCATCAGTACCTGTTTTAGCAGTGACATTAGCGGCTGATTTGCTCGAAGGCTTAGATGCTGGTTTATTTGCTGGTGCAGAAGCTCGCATAGGACTATTACTTGCACGACGCTCAGGGCTGCTAGATGGTTTTGCGACTCTGCTACTTGCTTGATTTGCGTATGTATTACCACCCGCCAGTCTAAACGCACCTACTGTATCCATTAGGCTAGCAGCTTGTTCTACTAAACTTTCTGCCGCTGCAGCCGCTTCTTCTACCAAGGCCGCATTTTGTTGCGTCACTTCATCCATGCTGGTAATCGCATTATTGACTTGATCAATGCCTGCACTTTGCTCACTCGATGCAGCAGAAATTTCACCCATAATATCGGTCACACGTTGTACAGAAGACACAATCTCATGCATGGTGCTACCTGCATCTTCTACTAATTTAGTACCTTCTTGCACTTTGCCAACGGAATCAGATATCAGCTCTTTAATCTCTTTAGCTGCTGATGCTGAGCGTTGTGCAAGGTTACGCACCTCACCAGCCACTACCGCAAAGCCACGGCCTTGTTCACCCGCACGTGCCGCTTCCACCGCTGCGTTAAGCGCTAAGATATTGGTCTGGAAGGCAATACCATCAATCACACTAATAATGTCTTCAATCTTACGGGCGCTGCTATTGATGTCTGCCATAGTAGTCACGACATTACCAACCACTTCGCCGCCTTTTACTGCAACACCAGAGGCGGCAGAAGCAAGTTGATTGGCTTGTTTAGCGTTTTCAGCATTTTGTTTCACGGTAGATGCCAATTCTTCCATGCTAGAGGCAGTTTCTTCTAAGCTAGAAGCCTGTTGTTCAGTACGACTAGATAAGTCATTATTGCCCGTTGCAATCTCGTTAGCTGCGGTGTTAATGGTCTCACCCGCTTCACGCACTTGTGCAATTACCTCGGTCATTTTGTCCATCAAGGCATTAATACCATCGCAAAGTGATGCAATCGCGCCTGTTTTGCCATCTAAAGAAACACGACTTGTTAAATCACCTACTTTAGCACCTTCAATTACCCCTTGCGACTCTTCAACAGCTCGCTCTAAAGCACTTGCAGCGTTATGTTGTTCAGTAATGTCACTGGCAAATTTCATAACTTTATGAGGCTTACCATTTAAATCTAAAATTGGAGCATACAAAGCTTGAATCCAAATCTCCTTACCTCCTTTGGCAAAGCGCCTAAACTGCCCTTCATTTTTAAGACCACTTGCTAAATCTTCCCAGAATTTTTTGTTTTCAGCACTAGCTTTATGGGTTGCATCGACAAACATACTGTGATGATTACCTATAATTTCTTCTTTACTGTAACCAGTTACTGCAGCAAAGTTATCGTTTACTGAAATAATTTTGCCAGTCAAATCAAACTCAATCACGCCTTGAACTTTGTTAATGGCATCGATCTGGCTGGCATTATCTGATGCGGTTAGTTTCTCTTCAGTAATATCAATCGTATAGTTGACAATCTTAATAATTTTGCCATTTTCATCCTTAATCGGGTTGTAGCTCGCTTGAATCCATACTTCTTTACCGCCCTTACCAATACATTTATATTGTCCAGAGTCTACACCACCACTGATTAAATTATTCCATAAATCTTTATATGCAGGGCTATTAGCAAAAGTTGAGTCTAGCAACATGCTGACGTGGTTATCTAACAAGTCTTTTTCTTGGTAGCCCAACATGTCGCAGTAAGTCTTGTTTACTTTAATAATATAACCTTCTAAATCTAGCTCTATCACTCCTTGAGAACGACCAATTGCATTCAGTTGACCTTCAACATCGATATCTTTGATTTTTTGCTCGGTTACATCACGATAGTAATTCACCACCTTAAGTACTTTATTGGTACCATCTGCCGATAAAATTGGGTTATAGGTCACATCTAACCAAATTTCTTTCCCCTCTTTAGAAAAGCGCTTAATTTGTGCTGAGGCAGACATACCAAGTTTTAATTTGTTCCAAATTTCATCATTTTGCTTTTTATCTACACCTTCATGCTGAACAAATATTTCGTGATTTTTACCAATCAGCTCATCTTTAGCATAGCCAAAACTGTTGAGGAATAAATCGTTTGTATCCAATACATTGCCTTCTGGATCCATTACTAACATACCCGTCGACTTGCTAATGGCATTAAGCTGTGACTGAAATGCAATTGCTTGGTCTTTCACTTGTTCTGCGGTTTCTTGCTGTTTAGCAATGTTATCTGCAAGATTATTTCTCATGCCATCCAGCGCTTTTAGTACTTGACTTAGTTCATCATTTCCATTTGCGTTTATAGGTGTTTTGAATTCCCCATTTTCAATGTGTTTAAATACTTCAATCGATTTTTTTAACGGACTTACAATAGAGCTAATTACTAACATGCCAAGCCAAAATAAAATGGCAATTGAGGCGCCCATCGCTAAAAAGGCTGTCCAAAGTAAGCTATCGAAACGAACCAAACTACTTTCATACTCCGACTTAGCCACATCAAATTGCAATTGTGTCAATTTATGCATGTCTCCATCTGACGCAACATCTAATTGAAGTGTCTTTTCGTAATACTTTCTTATATTTTCTAAATTGTGTGCTTTAAGGGCAGCTATTGTTGGTTTTACACCTTCGTTTATGTATTTCGAATAACTATTATCAAATGCATCCGCGAGCAACTTTTCTTCTGGCGTGAGATAAGTCGCCATGTAACCTTTCCAAAGCGCTTCATTTTTATTAATAAGTTTTTGGGCTTCATTTGCAGCTTTTTCAGCCACATTCACATCAATTTGTAATGAAGCTTTACCACTCACTGTCCCCAAAAATACACTTTTTTGAACTAATCCTAATGCTTGATTAATCCCCATCATATTCAAATTGAATTGACTTAAGTCTCCCACAGGCACCATACGGTCAATATATACTGTATAAAAGCTTTCATTTGATTTTGATAGGCCATACAAACCAAGCCCTGTCAGGGCGGCAGCCGTGATGACACCAATACTAATAAGTAAGGCTAGGCGCTTGCCTACATTAAGTTTTTCAATTAGTTTTTTCATTTTTTTCCTCTACAGTTTTCGCTTGATTTTGTGAATTAATGCACTGAAACATCTAACAATGCCATTTCTTGACTTGTCATTAATTGTTCAATATCGACTAAAATCAACATTTGTTGCTCAACAGTTGCTAAGCCAACAATGTATTTCGTATCAATACTGGTCACGAGTGAAGGCACTTCGCGTAATTGGTCATCTTTAAGCGCCATCACGTCTGAAACACCATCCACCACAATCCCAACCACACGACCACTCAAATTAAGAATAATGACAACGGTAAATTCGTCATACACAACTTTGCCTAAGTTAAATTTAATGCGCAAATCGACAATCGGGACGATTTTTCCTCGCAGATTCACGACACCTTTAATAAAGTTTGGCGTATTGGCAATTGGCGTTACTGCATCGTAACCACGGATTTCTTGGACTTTTAAAATCTCGATGCCGTATTCTTCTTCGCCCAACACAAAGGTGAGATATTCGCCTGCTGCACTTTTAAGTGTATGGTTTGGATTATTGTTAACAACTTCTGCACTAGTATTCATGATGTAAGCTCCTTAAATATTGCTTAATTTCTATGTAGTTAAAACCTAAGATTTAAATAACCAAGTTAGGAATTGAATGCGCACCATTATTAGAAAAAGTCTGTGCACCTGTTAAATAGTTACTTGTTTGCCCCATTTGAATTAATGCAGGCACATCTAAAATTAGTGCAACTGAGCCATCGCCCATAATAGTTGCACCAGATACACCAGCAATTTTTCGATAGTTAGTTTCTAAACTCTTAATGACTACTTGTTGCTGGCCAACGAGTCTATCTACAAATAAAGCAGATTTTTTGCCATCTGACTCAAGTAAGACTAAAACACCTTGTGTAGGGTCGGTAATTTCTGTGTGTTGATTAAACAAGCTATGCAGCGCGATAATCGGCAAATACTCACCTCTGACATGCACCATGCGCCCTTCGCCAGTCACTGTTTTAATATCTTCTCCCCGCGGTTGTAAGGTTTCTACAATTAAGTTAAGTGGTATCACATATAAACTTTGGCCAAGCGAAACAGACATGCCATCTAAAATGGCGAGTGTAAGTGGCAGTGCAATAGAGATTGTGGTACCAAAACCAAGCGCTGAGCGAATTTCGACCACGCCACCCATGGCTGAAATGTTACGTTTAACCACATCCATCCCCACACCACGACCAGAAACATCTGTAACCACTTCAGCCGTTGAAAAACCTGGTGCAAAAATCAAGTTGTAGACTTCAGAATCAGTCATGCTTTCACTTACTTGCAAGCCATTTTTTGCAGCTTTAGCGAGTAATTTTGAGCGATTTAAGCCAGCACCATCATCTGTAACCTCAATGACTATACTGCCACCTTTATGTGCAGCAGAGATTGTGAGCACGCCAGTCTCACTTTTACCAGCCGCTTTACGCGCTGCAGGTGGTTCAATACCATGATCCACACTATTGCGCACTAAATGGGTCAGTGGGTCAACAATACGCTCAATTAAACCTTTATCTAATTCTGTCGTTGCACCAATTGTCACAAACTCAACTTTTTTACCTAATTTAGCAGCTAAATCGCGAACCATTCTTGGGAAACGTGAGAATACAAAGTCCATTGGCATCATGCGTATAGACATGACCGACTCTTGTAAATCGCGTGTATTACGAGTGAGTTGGCTGACACTATTAATGAGTGGCTCATGTTGCACTGGATCTAAAGCATTGACACGTTGTTCAATCATGGCCTGTGTGATTACTAGCTCGCCTACTAAGTTAATTAGTAAATCTACTTTTTCTATACCCACACGAATAGATGTAGTTTCCGTACTTGCAGGTGCTTTATCTGCTTCACGCCTTACAGCATTTCTTTTATCCGCGTTATCATTTGCAGCTTCTGTTTTAACTACTTCAACCTTAGCGGGCTCATCAACAATCTTCCCAGAGTTGGCCTCTGTTGGCACTGTGTCATCGCCTATCAATTGGGTTACAACAGCGTCTTGATGTGGTTTAAACGGTGCAAAAAAACCATAGCCTTCTTCTTCTTTTTCTTTACCAGCTTGCGCAAATAAGCCGTAGCCCATTTCTTCATGAATCTTTACTTTAGAACTATTTGATGCTTCTGCAGGCTCTTTAACCGCAACTGCAGTTTTAGTGTCTTCCATATCAAATAGGCCATAGCCTGGGTCTTCTACTTTTGCCAACTCAACTGGAGGAGTTGCGACTAATGCAGCAGCATTTACTGCTTTTTCGCTAAGGGTTGTAATGACGAGATCATCTGGATTAAGCACAAATGAGCAAATTGAAACTATGTCGGCTTGTGTTGAGTCTGTGGTGAGAAAAAATGTGGTACGGCAGTTAGCTTCTTTATTTGCAACAACCTCACCTAACAAACCTAATTCTTCTTTTAAATTTTCAATGTCTTTTTCAGAAATAACTGGCAACATAATATTAAATCTTGTTAACCCATCATCATTTGTAGCTGAAACAATGGCAGGTTCAGCTACTTTTTCTGTCACAGGTTCAACAGCTTCAACAAGGGCAATTTCTTCTGTTTTAGTAGGTTCAGCTTTTGTTGCTACTGATGCAGGATTGTTTGGCACAGCGCCTACTTCAGAAAGTGATTTCAACATCATTTTTACATCGGCGACTTGTTCTTGATCAACAGGCGCTGCGTTTCTATGTCCATCCAATTCCATCTTAAGCACATCTTTAGCTGCTAAAAATGCATCAACATGTTCAGCGGTTAGCGCCATTTCGTTTTTACGAATTTTGTCTAACAAGTTTTCGAGTACATGCGTGATTTCAGTCATATCCATAAAGCCAAAAGTGGCTGCGCCACCTTTAATTGAATGTGCTGCACGAAAGATGGCATTCAAATCTTCGGCATCTGGATTTTCAATGTCGATATCTAACAGTAGCTTTTCAGCCTCTGCTAATAACTCTTCCGCTTCATCAAAGAAGACTTCGTAAAACTGACTCATATCAACTGTCATTTTTTTACCCTATTTCTACCAAGTGACTTTTTGTATAGGCCACTTTGATTTCTTATTTATCGTGATGGTATTTTTTAAATAGTAAAGTTATGCACCAATTACTTTTTGTACCACTTCAATCAAGCGCTTTGGATCAAATGGTTTTACTAACCAGCCATTAGCGCCCGCAGCTTTACCCTTTGCTTTCATTTCATCACTAGATTCAGTCGTTAGCATTAAAATAGGCACACTTTGATAAGAGCCCAAACTACGCAGGTTAGTTATTAATGTTAGCCCATCCATAATTGGCATGTTTTGATCTGTTAAAACCAAATCCACTGTTTTTTCTTTTGCCTTATTAAGCCCATCTTGTCCATCCACTGCCTGCACTACATCGTAGCCTGCAGCTTTGAGGCTAAATGCCACCATCTGGCGAAGAGAACCTGAGTCATCTACTGCTAGAATTGTTTTTGCCATTTTTTACTCACCTTGTCGTTGTTAATTACTATTTACTGTTAATAAAGTTAATTCAAATTGATTCAATACTCTTGTATTACATTTCTAGAAAAGCTCAATATCCCCAGATGCCATATTTTTTTGCTCTACTGAACGTCTTAATCCACCAGAAAGCGCATGGCTGCCATGATGCAAACTATCACTCATCATTTCGAGAAGTTTTGCAATTTCATTATGTTCATATTCACTATTGATACCACCACCATGCGCATGCAATTCTTCTAGTAACTCTTTTAATCCGTTCACCCTTGTCATTGCCCTAACTAATAGCTGATTTGTAATATCTTGGAATTGCAATCCAGTTATCGCCACACCAACTTCTTCAGCAATAATTTGGTTATACATATTAATTTTGCTTTTTTCTTCAGAGGTAAATTGATGTTGCTGCATTAAAGTTTCTAGCGCTTTCTGCTGATTTGTCACAGCTGTATGCACAGCCATAAAGCTAGAGTTTAATTTTTCTATCGCCTTACTAAGTAAATATGATGTTTGCGATAAATCAGAGTCCACTTCAATCAGGTGTTGTTTACCATGCTCTGATACAGCATTTAGTACGCTTCTTACTTCTGCAATAGGTAGTTTTTTCATATACTTTCAATCATGCGCTATTAGAGTAATTTTTAATTTAATAAATAAGGTTAATAAAGTTGTTCAATTCTTGTTTCGTATTATTTACTGTTCTGCATCTTGAACCGTTTTGTTTATTTCATCGGAACTAGCTTTTGATGAAACCTTAAGTGCCCCATCGTCGCTGAGTGCGTTCTCTTCTGCTTGCTTATTCATAATAATCATACTAATGCGTCTGTTAGTCGCATCAAATGGATTTTCTTTATTAAACAAAGAGGCTGAAGACAAACCAACCACACGTACTATTTTTGATTCATCCATCCCTCCCGCAATCAACTCACGACGAGAAGCATTTGCGCGATCCGCAGAAAGCTCCCAATTACTGTAGGATTTTTCACCATCAGGATAAGGTGTTGCATCAGTGTGACCTGATAGACTAATTTTATTGGGGACATCATTTAGCGTTTTTGCCAATTCTTGAAGTATCTGTTTTGCATATGGCTGCATATCGGCTTTTGAAGAATTAAACATGGCACGATTTTGTTCATCAACAATTTGTACACGCAAACCGTCAGAAGTCACATCAAGCAAAAGTTGGTTCTTAAATTTACTTAAGTTTGGACTATCATTGATTGCAGTTTCAATTTTTTTCTTAAGCTCTTCTAACTTCACTTTCTCTTCTTTTTCTAAAGCCTTTTTTGCCTCTTCTGCATCAATCTTTGTTTTCTTACCATCTGGTCCATCTATTTTTTTTACTTGCCCTGACTTTTTGGTAAAGTCTTTACCACCGCCATTTTTGATTAAAGTATCACTGGCGCCCACAGCAGTACCGCCAGTGAGTGCAACCATCAAAGGTGTTTGGAAGTATTCAGATATGCCTTCTTTTTGCTCTTTTGAAGTGGAGCCAAGTAACCACATCAATAAGAAAAATGCCATCATCGCAGTCACAAAGTCAGCATAGGCAATTTTCCAAGCACCACCGTGATGCCCACCTGCCGTTTTTTTAATTTTCTTAACAATTATTGGCCTAACAAGATCTTCAGCCATATCGAGCTCCGTAAATAAATTGTCATAAAGTAAATTTTTAGATGTAAACGCATTACTTACCTTTAGCTTGTTTTACATGATCTTCAAGCTCAGCAAACCCAGGACGCTCTGTTGAATAAAGGACTTTTCGACCAAACTCCACAGCTATGGCAGGTGCATATCCATTTAAGCTCGCTAGCAAAACGACCTTAACGGTTTGATACATTTTGGTACCCTCTTCTAGTTTCTGCTCTAACAAACCTGAAAGCGGTCCCACAAAGCCATATGCCAACAAAATACCTAAGAAGGTACCTACAAGCGCATGGCCAATCAAAACACCTAATTCGTTTGGTGGTAAGTGTAAACTTTCCATGGTGTGTACTACGCCCATTACTGCTGCCACAATACCAAAGGCAGGTAGCGCATCACCAAGCTTGGCAATACAATGTGCTGGCACATGACCTTCCATATGATGCGTCTCAATTTCGTTATCCATCAGATTTTCAACCTGAAAAGCGTCCATATTGCCAGATACCATAAGGCGTAAATAATCGGTAATAAACTCGACAAGATGATGATCGTGCAATATGTTTGGATACTTGCTAAATAAGGGGCTGGCTTCCGGATTCTCAACGTCATTTTCAATCGACATCATGCCATCTTTGCGAATCTTGGTTAAAATTTCATACATCAAGGCAAGCAGATCCAAATAAAGCGCTTTGTTGAATTTGGATCCTTTAAATACGCTAGGCAATGTTTTTACAGTCGCTTTAAGTGCTTTGCTATCGTTACCAACAACAAAAGCGCCTATTGCACCGCCAAAAATCATAAGCACCTCTAATGGTTGCCATAACCCACCTAAATGACCGCCTGCCAATGCATAGCCACCAAATATTGTGCCGCAAATTACTATGTATCCAATAATGACGAACATACTTAAGCGCTCCTGAAATTAAATATTGCTAACGAGTTAATAATTAGAGTCAGAATATCAAGTCATCACTGAAATCAATCGAAAGAATAAAGGGATAATTTCTAGTTATTAACAAGTTTGAAAGATATATAAAAATAGCTGTATTTGATGCAAAGGTCGCCTAGTACTTGGTTTTAGCTCAGTTGAGGAAGTAAACTTGAATTTTGATGCAATTAATTATTTAATGAACAACTTAAATTTGCCAAACATAAATTGCAGGTGAGTGATCGTTACCAGCAATTCGTATTGTTGGATTAACCCCTGGAACTTCAAACTCTAGACTAATGAGCAAACTACCCGTTCTCATCTCTTGGGAAGCTTTTTGCCAAAGTGCCAACATTGCTGCAGGTGACAAATAAGCAAATATAATGTCGTAGTCTGCAAAATTAAGTGCATGATAATCGCCTAATTTAAATATAGCTTTAGACCGACTTATTTTTGCGCGAATTTTGCTAATTAGCCACGGTAGAGGCGCTATTTCTATACCTTCAATTTGACTATCTGGACGTACTTTTGCGATATACATCGACATATCACCTAGCCCACTGCCGATATCAATTAGTCTTAATTGCTTATCCTTTGGCATTATTTTAGCAACCTGTTTCCAAACACTTGGACGCGAAGGATAAAATGGAACCTGGCTTCGGAAAGTAGTCCAAAACAGACTTAAGCTAATGATAAAACCAGCTAAATAAAACTCACTTGGTAGTTGCAAGTGCGTCATTGCCAACATGCCTAATGGAAAACATAAATGTATCCAACGCCACCAAACTGCCATATTTAAACAATATGAAAATGCGGCAGCTAATAAAGACTGCATAATCACATAATCTACAATAGAAAAACTAGAAATACCAAAGTCTACAATTAAATAAGAAAGCTTAAATATAATTAACACTGTCACAAAAGCTGAGCTTTGTACTACCACCGCCAACGTCGATGGCTTGAGTTGTTTTAGTTTTTTTAACAGAAACAATCGTCTTGTATTAGTTAACTCATTGTTAAGTTCAGCTTGACGAATTGGTCGCTTAACCAACAAACTCTTTTGCATGGTTTTACTCATGGCTTTATTCATTAATATCTTTAACTGTTAATTAACAATTAAGCAGTCATAGAAACCAATTTGTAACTTAATTCTTTTGCTTTTTTGGTTTTACCTGCGCGTGAAGGTACATGGCATAAGTTGCAGACATAATTTTGATTCAAATCATAAGTATTCACGATAAACTCACCAGAACAGCAATTGCAACGTTTGAGTTTTAACATTTTGCTTTCAACAAATCGTACTAAAGTCCAAGCACGTGTAAGTGACAATACTGGCTCTTCTTCAGTGCCTTGTTGCACTACTTGTTGCTGGTACATGCTATAGGCTTTAATAATCGCATCAATGCCTTTAACATCTGCATAATCCAGCATAAATTTATAAATATTATAAAAAATAGATGAGTGGATATTAGGCTGCCAAGTTAAAAACCAATCAGTAGAAAATGGCAACATGCCTTTTGGTGGTGATACGCCTTTTAGCTCTTTGTAAAGCTTAATCAAACGCTCACGAGATAAACTTGTTTGTGATTCAAGCAATTGTAATCTTGCGCCAAGATTAATCATTTTTATTGCTAATTGAATTTGTTCTGATTCGTTGACTACGCTAATTTTTTTCATGATCATCACCCTTTTTCTGGTATCAGTTTCTACATAAAATTAAAGTTAAACTGCAGTGGCAAAGCCGCCTGCATTTTGCCCTGCCATTAACACGGCGGTATGCAAGTGCGCTTGAGAGCTATCTTTTGTATAGTTAGTTAACATACCTAAAATAGCACTGTCATCAAATCTAAAGCGCGCTAACAACATATTTGTGCTGCAAATTTTTAAAAGTTGTAAAGTACTTAAACCTTCAAGCAAATCTGCAATTTCTTTGCTAATACCTAAACGATAAATTGCTGTCGCTTTGTCAGCACGGATTAGTTGTTGTGCTAATAATAAATAGTTTAAATTTGCATCTTTAATTTCTGACATGAGTTCTGCTTCGTTCATTTTATTTCCCCTATCGTTCGTTGATTGTTAAAAAGTTCGTAATTCGTGTTAGGCGTACTTTGAGCTTTTTATTCAAATAAAAATATCGGGGTTTGTCGGTTAATTTGGTAGGACAAGCGGACACGCCCATGTAGGTGTTTGTCTTACAAACACCTACATGGAGAGATAAAATATTAATTTATTCATATACTTAGCCTTGTCCAAAAGTTCAACGGACTTAGCTTAGTTATGTTTAAAGCGCACTAAAAAATAAATTCCATTTAAAAAATCCTAAAAATTCATTAAAGCTATTCAAATTTATGCCGTTAAATACTTGCTACTTTTAAAATTAATTTTCATACAAAACAATATTGGCATCTTTCAATACCTATTTAACGGCAGTACTTTATAAAACTTTAGGGTAATTGATAAAAATATTTAAAAAAATTTATATCTATATGTTTTTAAATGAATAAATATATTAATTTTTATTAAGTATTTACATCACTTGTTGTTTTATCCTAAAAGCGCCTTAAGAAAGGCCAGTTTTCACCCTTTTATTCTCAAGATACAAGCGAGTTGTTTTATTCAATAATTGGCAACATGTGAGAAATAAGTTATTTACCGTCTGAAATGTTATTCATATATAGATATTCATTTTTGATTAAATTTATTTCTTAACCAATTAACTTAAGTAATTAAATAGACAACTAAGATGGCAGAAGATAGCGATTTAGAAAAAACAGAAGAGGCCTCCCCCAAGCGAATAGAAAAAGCTAGGGAAGAAGGCAATGTACCGCGCTCTCGGGAGCTGGCTACGTGCACTGTGCTATTTTCTGCTGGCTTAGGCTTGCTTATGATGGGTGAACAACTGAATCAGGCTTTAAAAGATACGATTACTTCAGGCTTGAGTTTTGAACGTGCTTTAGCATTTGAGCCTTCATTGCTACTCATGAAGATATCAGGCATGATTTCAACACTATTATTAGCATTTGCCCCTTTTGCACTCATATTAATGGCTGTTGCAATTGCTTCACCCGTTCTAATTGGTGGCTGGATTTTTAGCAATAAAGCTTACTTACCTCAGTTTTCACGCATAAATCCTATTCAAGGCTTAAGTAATTTAATCTCTAAAAATGCTGCCGTAGAACTGATTAAAGCTATGGTGAAAGCAATTTTAGTGGCTTTTGTAGGCTATATGGTTATTTCGAATGATATGGAGCCGATACTTTCACTATCATTAATGTCTGTCGAATCTAGCATCTCGCAAGTGGGACAGATCATGTTGATGGGCTTCATCTCAATTGTCAGTGTTTTGGTATTTATTGCAGCAATTGATGTGCCCTATCAACTTTATCAGTATGCTAATAAATTAAAAATGACAAAAGAGGAAGTTAAACAAGAGTCAAAAGAGTCTGAAGGCAATCCAGAAATTAAAGCAAGGATACGCCAACAACAAAGAGAAATGGCAAAACGTCGCATGATGTCTGAAATTCCAAAAGCTGATGTTGTCATTACCAACCCAACACACTATGCAGTCGCAATTCAATATCAAAATGAGGGCATGTCTGCCCCGATAGTGATTGCCAAAGGTGCTGATTTAATCGCACTGAAAATTCGTGAGGTAGCAGCTGAACACAGAATAGTAACAATGGAAGCGCCCAAACTTGCCCGTGCTTTATATGCGCATACAGAACTAGGCCAAGAAATTCCTGAAGCGCTCTATTCTGCCGTAGCAGAGGTACTGGCTTATGTATTCCAAATGCGTATATTTAAAAAGCAAGGTGGATTCCGCCCAGAAGTTCCCAAATCATTACCTGTTCCAGAAGCGTTAGATCCCCATAGTCTACTGCCAGTGAAAGGCGTAAATGACGCTGAGGTATTTGCCTAATGAACGCATTTAATCTGCCTTCATGGATGAAGCATCTAACGAATCGCTCAGTGGCTGCGCCTCTTATCATTATTTTGCTATTGGCAATGATGATATTGCCATTACCCGCAATTATTTTAGATATGTTATTTAGCTTTAATATTGCCCTCTCCATTTTGGTCTTGCTAATAGGGCTACAAACTAAAAAAGCGCTCGACTTTATTGCTTTCCCAACTGTTTTGCTCGTTACAACCATGTTGCGATTATCGCTTAACGTAGCTTCTACCCGTGTAGTACTTACTGAAGGGCATGCTGGACCAGATGCAGCTGGTAAAGTGATTGAAGCATTTGGACACTTTTTGATTGGCGGAAACTATGCAGTCGGTATTGTTGTTTTTATTATACTAACCATTATTAACTTTACGGTAGTGACCAAAGGCGCTGGCCGTATTGCTGAAGTCGGCGCGCGTTTTACATTGGATGCAATGCCTGGTAAACAAATGGCGATTGACGCTGATTTAAACGCAGGGCTTATTGGTGAGGATGAAGCACGCCGCCGCCGTAGCGAAGTTGGCCAAGAATCTGAATTTTATGGCGCCATGGATGGTGCAAGTAAATATGTGCGTGGTGATGCGATAGCAGGCATTATGGTTACTATTATTAATATTGTGGGTGGCCTGATTGTAGGCATGTTACAGCACGATATGGCTTTTGCAGATGCCGTCAAAAACTATACTTTACTTGCAATTGGAGATGGCCTTGTTGCACAAATCCCTTCTCTCATCATTTCAGTTGCTGCAGGTGTAGTAGTATCACGAGTAGCAAATAATGAAGATATTGGCGGTCAATTAACAACTCAACTATTCTCAAACCCAAGAGTTGTTTATATCACTGCTGGCATTATCGGCGGCATGGGTGCAATTCCTGGTATGCCACATTTGGCCTTTTTAATACTCGCAGGCGTATTAGCTGGAATGGCTTACTTTATAAGTGAGCAGAAAAAGGTCTCTGAAACCGAACCAGTTATTGAAAAAGAAGTTGAAAATCCTACTGAAACTGAAGAAGCCAGTTGGGATGATGTCACACCTGTTGATATCGTCGGGCTAGAAGTAGGCTATCGCTTAATTCCTCTTGTAGATAAAGCACAAGGTGGGGACTTACTAAAACGCATTAAAGGGTTACGTAAAAAATTTGCACAAGAGGTTGGATTCCTAGCACCTACAGTACATATTCGTGACAACCTAGAACTTAAGCCTTCTAGTTACCGCATTACACTTAAAGGTGTTGAAATTGCCAGTGGTGAATCGCAATACGGGCAGTTTCTAGCGATTAACCCCGGTATGGTCACTGGAAACCTACCTGGCACGATTACCTCAGACCCTGCATTTGGTTTGCCTGCAGTGTGGGTTGATGCGACCAAGCGCGATGAAGCACAAAGCATGGGCTATACCGTGGTGGATGCAGGTACGGTCATTGCAACGCATTTAAATCATATTCTTTCGATGCATGCAGCTGAACTATTAGGTCGTCAAGAAGTTCAGCAACTACTTGATCATGTTGGCAAAGAGTCTCCAAAACTTATCGAAGACTTAGTGCCAAAACTACTATCATTATCAGTTATTCAAAAAGTATTACAAAACTTACTGTCTGAAGGTGTACATATTCGCGATATGCGCAGCATTATCGAAACACTTGCTGAACATGCACCACATATACATGACACAAATGAGCTTACAGCGCTAGTTAGAGTGCAACTAGGCCGTGCAATAGTGCAACAACTATTTCCTGCTGGTAATGAAATTTCGGTTATTTCTTTAGAAAATGATTTAGAGCGCCTTCTGGTGCAAGCACTTCATAACAACAACGCTAATGGCGCAGCAATCGAACCTGGAATTGCGGAAGCGCTTTCTAGACAAGCAGAAACACTTTCTAAACAGCAAGAGCAAATGGGCATGACGCCAGTATTACTTGTGCCTGCTGCCTTAAGAATAACCCTCTCAAAATTTTTACGCCGTGCAGTGCCGCATTTACGGGTACTGTCACATGACGAATTACCTGATTCAAAAACAATACGTGTTGCTAGCTTTATAGGAGGCTAATTATGAATATTCAAAAATTTTATGGCAAAAACTCGCGTGAGGCACTAAACGCAGTAAAAAAAGCACTCGGTGAAGATGCAATTATTTTATCCAATCGTGCCATCAATGGTGGCAATGAAATTATGGCATTTATAGAGGAAGATTTAGTCGCAGAACTGGATCATCATGCAACACAGATTAACCCTGACGTTGCCGCAATCAGTTTTCTAGAGCATCTTAACAACAAAAAACTTGCACAACAATTTAGTAATGAAATTGACAATATTGATGAAGTTATTGAGATTGAAGAAACCGCTGCAAAAATCAAGCTAGAAATAAATTTAGATGAGACTTTAAAACCATCTAAACTAGCTAGGACTAAACGCACACCTACTAGTTTGGATTTACCTTCTGACGAGGTAACGCAACAGTTAATCACGCAAAAAAATATTGCCTCGATGCTAAACGAAATGCGAGAAATGCGTCGCTCTGTTGAAACACAATTAACAACCATTTCTTGGAGCAACATCAGCCCTGAAAAATCAAAAATACTTAACAAATTGCTAGGCACAGGTTTTTGTGCAGCGCTATCAAGACATTTAGTTGAAAAATTACCGGAAAACTTGAGCGATAAAGAGTCAATGATGTGGATTAAAGCGGTACTCACAAAAAATTTAAACACCATAGAAAATGAAAGCGAAGTATTAGATCAAGGCGGTATTTTTGCCCTTATTGGGCCAACAGGTGTAGGCAAAACGACGACTGTTGCTAAATTAGCTGCACGCTATGTCATGAAACACGGTACGCAAAACCTAGGCATCATCACGACTGATGCTTACCGCGTTGGCGGCTACGAACAGCTTAGAATTTACGGAAAAATTCTTGGGGTAATGGTGTATGCCGTTAAAGATCAAGATGATTTAAAAATTGCATTAAATGAGCTACAAAACAAGCACACAATATTGATTGATACGGTAGGCGTAAGTCAGCGTGACCAAATGGTTACGGAACAAATTAGTATGCTTTCTAACACGAATAGTGCCATTAAAAGACTATTGTGCATCAACGCAACTAGCACAGGTGAAACGCTAGCCGATGTTGTGCGCGCTTACAAAGGCAAAAGTCTTGACGGTTGCATTATCACAAAAACAGATGAGGCTGTCACAATAGGAAATGCGCTTGATACCATCATTAGAGAAAAAATAAAGCTTTATTACACAACAGATGGCCAGCGTGTGCCAGAAGATATTCATTTAGCAGATAAAGAGGCGCTAGTAGAAGTTGCTTTGCAAGAAAGCAATAAGCATCAAATTGCATATCAATTTTTATCAGAAGAGTTGCCATTTGTCATGGGAACCACAGCTAATAGTCTGAGAAGTGCAGAATATTCGGAGTTAAATTATGCTTAACTACCAACGCACAAAAATTCAAGAAAAGTTAAGTTTAAACGACCAAGCGGCTGGGCTTAGACGCATTATGTCTTCGCCCAAGCCACGCATTGTTTCTATCCTTTCAACTTCACCTAACCATGACCACGCGCGTCTGATGGCGAATTTGGCCACGCCTATCGCAGATAATGGATTTGATGTTCTCATTTTAGTTGCATCAGATGAATGCAACGCCAACATTTATGAAGTTGAAAATCAACCTACGCTATTAGATGTTATCAACGAAAAAACCTTGTTACAAAGCGCAATTAAAAATACTGGCAATGGGTTTTCGATTGCTAAGTTGATGCCTAGCCATCAAGTTGATTCACCACTAGATCTTATTTTAGGACAACAACTTAATAGTATTTTTTGCAAACTAGCAGAGCAATATGAAATTGTTCTAGTGGATGTTGCAATAAACTCAGATGATTTATTGCCACTAAAAGCACTTAACGAGGGCGAGATTATTATCAAACTTAACCGCCAAACTGAATCAATTAAAGATTCGTATGCACTGATTAAAAAAATATATAACCAACTTGGTAGTCGCTCCTTTGGCATCATCGTAGACAACGCTACAGAATCGCAAGCACAAGCAATATTTGTCAACATATCAGAAGTAGCTAAGCGTTTTCTTAATATTGAATTGGAGTTCTTTGGCGCAATCCCACCAGATGTGCATTTATCGCGCGCAGCTAAGTTAGGTAGAACGGTGATGGAAGCGTTTCCACTTGCCAGTGCATCATCCGCATTTAAGCTGATTGCAGAGCGCTTAAATGGCAAATATACAGATAAAACAAAACTAGCATCACTTATCGAATAACAAGACTTTAAATTAAACAGGCTATAAAAAGGTAAATTATGTATACAGTTAATGGCAAAAATGATCATAAGGATCAAATGCTTAAACAGCATATCAGTTTGGTCAAAAAACTCGCCTATCAACTAAAGGCAAAGTTGCCCCCTAGTGTCGAGTTAGATGACTTAATACAAGCTGGCATGATGGGTTTAATGGATGCTATCAACCGTTATGAAGACATTCATGGCGCGCAGTTTGAAACCTACGCAGCTCAAAGAGTGCGTGGGTCGATGTTAGATGAGCTTAGAAATACAGACTGGTTACCACGTAGCATGCGTAAATCTATGCGAGATATCGAACTAGCGATTAGTCAACTTGAACAAGAGTATGGCAGACCTCCAAGCGAAAAAGAAATAGCTAAAAAGCTGAATGTGCCTATGGAAGAATATTTTGATATGTTGGGAGATTGCAGTGGTCATCAGCTTATTTATTACGAAGACTTTCATGAGTCTGATAGTGGTGAGCATTTTCTAGATCGATTTAGTGGGGACGATAGTAGCGACCCGCTTAAAGGTATGTTAGCTGGTGACTTCCGCGAAGCATTGATTGATGCCATTGATTCGCTACCTGAACGTGAAAAAATACTGATGGGACTTTATTACGAACAAGAACTTAATCTTAAAGAAATTGGCGTTGTGATGAATGTTTCAGAATCACGCGTCAGTCAATTACATAGCCAAGCAGTCGCAAGACTGCGTGCAAACTTAAAAGAGAAAGCATGGACTGGGGCAGTATAGCAGGCATTGCCGTTGCCTTAGCTGGCATCTTATTTGGGCAAGCCTTAGAAGGCGGGCATATAAGCTCTTTGCTGCAACCCGCAGCTTTTATGATTGTGCTATGCGGTACATTTGGTGCGGTGCTGTTGCAAACAAATTTAAAATGCTTTATTGCTGGCATTTTAATGGCACGACAAGTATTTATTTCACCTATTGATGATAGACAAGCCATCGCAAAGCGTATCAACAGATGGGCCGTTCATGCACGTAAAGAAGGTATATTTATGTTGGAAATGTTTCTCATGCAAGAAACAGATCCTTTTATAAAAAAAGGTTTGCAACTAATGATTGATGGCACCCCACCAGACAAAATAAGAGAAATATGTGCAATTGATATTCATTTTTTTGAAATTCAACAACGAAATGCTGCAAAAATATGGAGTGCTGCAGGTGGTTACGCACCAACCATTGGGATATTGGGTGCTGTTCTTGGTTTAATTCATGTGATGGAAAATCTATCAGACCCGAGCAGACTAGGCAGTGGCATTGCTGTGGCGTTTGTAGCCACTATTTATGGCGTTGGTTTAGCTAACCTGATATTTTTACCAATTTCTAATAAATTAAAAGCACTTATACAACACGAGCAAATGCGTCGTGAAATGTTGCTGAATGCATGGGTTTCTATGGCGAATGGTGACCATCCAAAAATTGTTGAAGAACGCTTACAAGCATATTTACGGTAAAACATGATCAGAAGAAAACCCATAGAAGATGATGAAGAGAATCCTGAGCGATGGCTGGTTTCGTATGCGGACTTTATCACGCTTTTATTTGCATTTTTTGTTGTGATGTATTCCATTTCATCCGTAAACAAAAGTAAATATAGTGATCTTACTTCTTCGATGGGCTCAGCCTTTTCTGGTGTCAATCCAACAGAACCAAAAGGCCAAGCCAAAAACAATACGTCAAACAATAAAATAAAAGGTCAACAAAACACCATTATAAAACCCTTGCCGCTTTCACATTTATATCAAGAAAAATTACGGCGAGAACGGGAGTCTATGACGACCATGGGAGTTAATTTATCCAATACCCTTGCACCATTAATTAACGATGAAAAGGTACGTATATCGCAAAACAATCGCGGCGTTCGTATTGATATTCATGACAGCTTACTCTTTAAACCAGGCTCAGCGGATATTGCAAAAGAAGCCGCTGAAATTATTAATGATATTGCAATTATGCTAAAAGACAATCAAAGACAAATTCAAGTTGAGGGCCACACAGATAATATCGAAATTCACACGCCCCTCTTTTTTTCGAATTGGGAGCTATCGGCTGTTCGTGCCACTGCCGTGGTTAGACTGTTTACCAATACAGGCATTTCAGCCAAAAGACTAAGCGCGATAGGATTTAGCTCAGCTCAGCCAGTAAGCGACAATGAGACTCCTCTTGGCCGAGCAAAAAATAGACGTGTATCCATTATGATTTTATACGAATCTCAAATTCCAGAAGAGTCTTCGCTAAATATTACGCCTGGCACAAGTCTTTAATGCCGCATTAAACTCTTTTATAGGCATTGGCTTACCAAATAGGTAACCTTGGTAACGTTTACAACCGTGGCTTAATAAAAGTTCTTTCTGTTGCTCAGTTTCGACTCCCTCGGCAATCACATTTAGATATAAACTCTGCGCCATCGCTATAATAGTACGTACAATCGAACGATCATGACTATCTGTGACAATGTCGCGCACAAAAGACTGATCTATTTTAAGCTGATATAAAGGTAGTTTTTTTAGATATTGCAAGGATGAATAGCCTGTACCAAAATCATCTAGAGAAAACTGTACCCCAAGCTCTCCCAAAGCTGACATAGCGTTGATCGTTTCTTCAAAGTTTTCAAGCAATAAACTTTCAGTCAACTCTAGCTTTAATTGCATTGGGTCAATTGCATGTCGCTCAATTGCTGACTTCACCTGTGATACAAAATCTGGCTGTCTAAATTGCTTTGCACTAACATTAATCGATAATGTCAGGTCTCGAGTCAACTCATTTTTCTGCCAATCTTTAATCTGGGCACATGCTGCATTTAATACCCAATTTCCAATAGGTAGAATCAAGCCAGTTTCTTCGGCTAACGGAATAAATTGCACAGGAGAGACTAATCCGCGCTCTGGGTCAATCCAACGGATAAGCGCCTCTGCACCTAAATGATTTCCATAGTGATCCACCTGAATTTGATAATAAAGTGCAAATTGCTTTTTATCTATTGCTTTTCGTAATTCACGCTCCAAGGACACTCTAGCTGTAATCGTAGTTTGCATCTGTGGATTAAAAAAGCGTATCGTATTGCGGCCCACTTTTTTAGCCTGATACATGGCGATATCAGCCTGTTTTAGCAAATCTTCCATTGAGATTTGTTCATCTCCAAAAATGGATATCCCAATACTAGCCGTGCAGTGATGCTCATGCTCCGCTAAGACATAAGGTTGATTTAAAGCTTCTATGATTTTTTTTGCTATTGTTTCTGTAATCGCCGCAGTTTCCAACCCATCTTCGCTCAAGTCCTCTAAAACTATAATATATTCATCACCACCAAGCCGGGCAACTGTGTCGCCTTCTCTGACAGATTGCGTAAGTCTTTCGGCTACCTGTTGTAATAATAAATCACCAATATCATGTCCTCTTGAGTCGTTGAGTACTTTAAAGTGGTCTAAATCTAGAAAAAGTACTGCGCCGTGCCTGCCACTACGCACACTGGAGGCAATAGCTTGTTTGAGTCTATCCAGAAGCAAGCGTCTATTGGGTAAACGCGTTAATGAGTCATAAAATGCAAGTTGCTGAATCTCATCTTCAGCCGCTTTTAAGGTACTAATATCATTAAATGTGCCTACATAGTTTGTCACAATACCTTTATTTGTTTTAACCTCTGTAATGGTCATTTTTGAAGGATACACCTCGCCATTTTTACGCTTGTTCCATAGTTCCCCAGACCACAGACCTGTATTATTAATGCTAACCCACATAGATTCAAAAAATGCTGCATTATGACGGTCGGAAACGAGTATACGCGGGGTTTTTCCGACTACTTCTTCATCCGTATAGCCTGTAATTTCAGTAAACGCATGATTCACTTTGAGTATTTTATTATCCGCGTCTGTAATTAAAATCGCATCATTTGTTTCAAAAGCGATAGCTGCTACACGTGATTCTGCTTCAGAATTTTTAATCAGCGTAATATCTTCCAGCGCAATACGTAGCATTGATTCACCATCAATATCTGGTACTTTTATACAATTTAGGTTTCCATGAAAACTTTTGCTATTATTTAACGTAAATTTAATATCAAAAGTTAGCTCTTCTCCCACTTCTAATGCTTTTAAATCTTGATAATGACGAACCCATTTCAGTTTTTCTGCTTCATCAACATACTCTGCAATTCGTTTGCCAATCAAGGCACGTCTATCCATCCCTAGCATTGCAGATGCACGCCAATTTAGCTGAGAAATCAAGCCATTTTTGTTAAGCGTTAAATAGCCAATAGGTGCAAACTCATATAAATCTTTAAATCTATCAAGTGATGCCTCTAGCTCTTCTTTTGTTTGCTGTAAGGCGATTTGCGAGTTTACACGTTCCGTAATATCAGTCTGCGTACCAATCATACGCAAAGGTTTGCCATCCTTATCGCGACTTACCAACATACCGCGGCTTTGCATCCACTTATATTCACCATCTTTGCATTTCAAGCGATACTCAACCACATAAGTACTATTTTTACCTTCAAGATAAGCATCGCCAGCATCAAGTACTCTTGTTTTATCTTCAGGGTGAATCCGCTTAATCCACTCTTTACGCGAATGCAACTGCTCATTTTCATCAAAGCCCAACATTTCTTTCCAACGTTTAGAATAATTGGCCTCTTGTGTTTGTACATTGACATCCCAAACGCCATCTCCAGCACCCTCAATCGCAAATTTCCAGCGAGCTTCACTGTTTTCTAAGTTTTGGTCTAATTGTTTTTGCTCTGTGATATCGGAAATAAAACCATGCCAAAGTACATCTCCATTTGCTTGTAACTCAGGAAAAGAATTGCCAAACAACCAACGCTCTGTACCATCTTCATAACGCACTCTAAACTCTTCACGCCAAACTGTTAAATCTTTTGCTGAGATTTGTATTGAAGTCACCAAGTCATCATAATCTTCTGGGTGAATAATCTCAAAAACCTTAGAAGCATCTTCACGCACTTCTTCAGGACTGACTCGGTATATATAACTAATAGCCTCACTGGCATAAGGAAAGCATGAACTACCATCTGGTCGTAGCAAGAACTGGTAGACAATCCCTGGAACACTACCTGCAATTTTTGTAAGCCGTTTTTGCTCTTCAAGGTTTGCTTGTTCAAGTAGTTTTCGCTCGGTAATATTTTCACTCAAACCTAACATGCCAATTATTTCGCCAGCGCTATTTTTAAGTGGCAAATTTGACACATGGTGCCATTGGGGGTTTCCATCTATCCCAACTGTCTGCTCTTCAACTCCAAGTCTGGCATTACCAGACGTCATGACCATGTTGTCTTCATTAATATACTTTTCTGCTAAGTTACTCCACTTGGCCGCATGATCATTTTTGCCTAATAAGTCTTCTGGATTTTCGAGTTCCGCATCTTTAATAAAGGCTGCGTTATAGCCTAGGTAATTTGAGTTGGTGTCTTTCCAAAAAATACTTACCGGCGCATTATCAATAATAGCTATTAATAAATTGCGTGAGTCCTTAATCTCTTGTTCTTGGGCCTTAATGTGCGTGATATCTTCATCCACACCAAGCACACCAATAGTTTCACCATCCATATTTTTAAGTGGCACTTTTGATGATTTAGCCCATGTCACTATGCCATTGGGCCTTGTGAGTTGATGCTCATAATTAAGTAAAGATTTGCCAGACTCTATTACTAAACGGTCTTCAGCTTGATATTGCACTGCATTATGTGCCCACAGCAAGTCTGTATCTAATTTACCAATTAAATCATCCAGTGATTTCAAATTAGCATCTAATGCAAATGCCCTATTTGCTCCTAAGTATCGTGACTCCTTGTCTTTCCAATAAATCTGCACTGGCGCAATATCGACAATCGTTTTTAAAAGATTTCTTGAAGCTACTATTTCAGCCTCGACTTTTTTAACCTGCGTAATGTCTAGCCCGAGAATAAATAGCCCAATTACCTGATTATTTTCATCTATGTTAGGGATTAAATGTACTAAACCTGTATGTCTTTTACCCGCTTCAGAAACAACTTCGCTTTCAAAGCTACAGCGCTCGCCTAATAATGCTCGGCTAACATAAGGCTCTGCACGAGAAAACATGGCTTCGCCCTGAAGTTCAAGCATAGTTTTACCAATAATCCATTTGGTTCTTTTCCCAAACACTAATTCATATTTTTTATTTACATACTCATAACGAAGTTCACGATTCACCCGTGCAACCGTTCCAGGAATACTATTGATAAGCAAACTCAATTCACGCTCATTATCTTTTAACTGCTGTAAGGCGTTATCAAAGCCTTCTGTTGCCAAATCAATATCATCTAGTTTTAAATCATTTTTAATATTGTCTTCTAAATTGAGACTAATGCCTTGCGACAAGCTTGTTGATTTTTGCTTTATCACTTTCCGAACTAAATTATTAATGCGGTCTATTATCGTTTTCTTTACTGTTTCATGAATCAAAGCACCTATTAATAAGCCCATTAAGCTTAATACAATTGCCATGGTCATGAATAACTTACTTAACGGCGCTAAAATTGGTTCAATAGGGACTAATCGATAGTAACGCCAATCCATAGGCATCACAGTCGTATAAATTGCTATGTATTTTTGTTTTTTGAATTTGATTTCATCAGTAAAAATCTGCGCTTTATCATTAAGCTTTTGCTTAAAAAGTTTTTCAAGTAAAGGTGCTTGATTAAAGTGTGGCTTGAACGCATCCGGATTAGCTATAAATTCATGCTGCCAAAATCCTGCTTGTAAATAATTTCCGTTTTTATCTAGCAAAAAGTGTTGCTCATCAACGTAACGTTGATTTTTTTTAAATAAATTATGAAACATATTAGGTAAATACATATCTTGTCCGATAGTACCTATCCATTCTCCATTCACATCAATTGGTTTTACTGAACTCACCAACCATGTTTTTAGTGCTGGGTCATAAGTAGGCTTAGTCCATTGCATTTTACGTTCAGGATTTGCTGCTGGGTCGCCTAGCGTCAGCCAAGGGGTTTGTGTGTAATCTGAATCTGCTGAAATATTACTCACAAAGTCAGGCATATAAATGTCTGCAATAACTTCACTTTTATCTCGAGATAGAAACCACAAATTGTTTAATGAATCATTAATACCAAAGGATGCTGCATCTATCATTTTCTTTACACGTACATGTAAAGCTTTTTGATACGCATCTAACTTTGTATCTGGGGGTAAAAATATGCCTGACGTTCTATCATTAATAGTTACTGCTTGCTTAGTACGCCACGCGCTATCCGCACTAAGCTGCATTAATTCATCAAAAAACTTTACCTCTTCGTATTTTGCAGGCGCGCTAAGTTCAATTTGCATTAGTTTAGCTAAGGCATTTATTCTAGATTCTTCCTGCCTGAATCTTGGAAAAGTGTTGAATACATCGATATCTGTTTCTGATTGTAATGCTAAAGATTCTTTAGCTAGTAATTGCGTTTTGTAATAGTAATAAACACCTATTGCTAACGGCGTTGTGACAATCACAACGATTGATATGAGGATAATGGCGAGCTTTCTGCTTAAAAGCATAATAGTCCACCGCATGCATTGACAATATTAGAACATTGCAAAAACGCGCAATCGTTTACTTGAATAGCAATTTTCCAAGAAGATGACAAATTTACACCTGCCTTTAATTGCATAGTCACCTTTTTATCAGATTATTTAACTATGCTTTTTAGTTATTTTTTGTTTTTATTAAAAATTCTTAGGCTGTCGTTACGCTTAAGATGCTTAAGCAATATGTATTAAAGATACCACAGGTAAGCTAGAAAATACGACTATTGTTATCAATGGTTAGAGTGTTAAGAATATAGTGCTAATTTCAGCCTTAAATGTCAAGCAAAAACTGCTTGACAGCCACATTTTAAGCCAATAATGCACCACGTGTGCCAGACTGAATTTTTGACTGGCCATTTCGACTGTAAACATCAGTGCTTGCGGAGTTACCTTGCAGGTGATTTAGGAGTTGTTTATTTAAATTAAACTGCTTGCTAATTAAAATACCGTTTAGACGGTTTAACTCTTTTGCTTGTATTAGGTTCTTTTTAAATAAAACCCATGCTTGATTTAAAGTTGGTTTGGCTTGTATTTTAAGCCATTCTGCCATGCCATTTTCATTTGGCTCAAAACCATTGACAGCTAAAGCCTCATAACGATTTAAAACTGCTGAATTCATGCGCTGCAAAACCACAGATTTTTCATCCAATAATTGTTCTATCGCATGAATATCGGCTTTAATCAAAGCAGATTGCTCATTGCGTATGGTTGCTAACAACTCCTCGGCCAATTGCGCATCAAGTGCAAAAGAAATTGGTTTTAGAGAAGTTGATATCGCCATATTAGCCTCAAGTTTTTTTAGTATTTAATAAATCTTTTACTGATTCAATGAGTCCGTCTGCTACTTTTTCTGAACTCACTTTAAATTGCCCGTCAGCGATAGCCGATTTAATTGCCGCCACTTTCTCTGCATCAAACACATTGTCAGCAGCTAAAGTTGCTTCTAACGATTGTAATTGTGCTGCCATTGGTGACAATGTGACAGTTTCTACCGCCTTAACATCAACACCTGCAGTTTCAGATTTTTTACTAGATTCTGCTTTACCAGCGCTGGTTTTATCAACCCCTACGCTCACTGCATTTTTAAAAGAGTCATTAATCTTCATGGAAATTTCCTTTTCGCCAAATTGTCCATGCGCACTTAATCTTACATTTTGCGCATCCATATATGCATGTATCGGCATAGTTTATGCGAACTTTAGTCTTTTTACATTAAATTTTCTCAAAAAATAAACCTTTGTATTATAAATATTGCGATTTAGACATCTTAAAAATTAAAATCCTACTTCTATTTGGCCGCCTGTTCGTGCGATTCCAGTAACTAATTGACCGCTAGCTACCTTTACCTGTACAACTTGCCCATCATTTGCTTTGCCCATCGCCTTACCTTCAGCCGAAACACTAAATCCTGCGCCGCTAGAAATTAATTTAACGGTCTGGCCTTGTAGTACAACTGGAGTAATTTTTAACATTTGTTGTCTGAGCACCGTGCCAGTATTCATCGATATATTCACTGAACGGCCTATTGCTTGTGTAGCATCCGTAAAAACTCCCGCTGGTAGCTGCGTTAAGTCACCATTTTCAAAAATTATATCTTGGGAAGTGACAACCTGCCCTTGCCCCAATGGTGCAGCAGCCACTAAATACTGCGCAAGCACACTCACATTAGCTTGCACATAAATCGTCCAAGCACTTGGAGATTCACATTTTGCGCCTACAGTTGTTTTTCCCCATGCGCGACTGCCACTGGGCATAAATACTTGTAAATCATGACAGCTTGCTAATTTTAAATTTGGGTCAATCGAACCCACTTGTGTTTTTACTTTTCCTGGGTAACCAATTGTCTGCGTTTGCAAAAATTCTGCAATTTTCTCTTTAATTAAGTTCAAGTTCTGCTTATAACTAGCGCTAACAGACTTATCAACATTGTCTGTATATTCAACAGAAGAGGTCTCTGCATTTGATATAGCAGACGTGCACATGGCTATGACAGAAAGAGCAAGCCAACACATTTTTAATCTTAAATATGTACTTAAGTATTTTGCATTAAATTTCATGTGCCTCATCCAAAATAGAGTTCTTGTGACTTGCATTCTACGCATCTAAGAAAATAGTTAAATCAAGAAAAGGCATAGATTTACCCTTTTTCTTCTGTAATTAATCACAAGCATTTAATTCTAGACTAGCGCTCATATGTGTTATCGGCAAAAAGTGTCATTACTTTAGATATTTTTTAATGCCGTGTCGAGAGGAATACAAATGTTAAATAAGCTTGATCGTGCGCTAGATTTTCATCAAACAGCATTAAGAGTTCGCGGGCAGCGTCAAGAGTTGATTGCTGCAAATATTGCAAACGCTGACACGCCTAACTTTAAAGCCCGCGATATCGACTTTAAAGCGGCCATGCAAAATGCATTGGGTGGAAATGAAAATGCTTCTTTTAATGTTACTAAAACATCTACTCAGCATATTGATGGCACGGCTACAAAAGGCGTTTCCTCAAACTTAGGTGCAGGTGAACCTTTATTTCGTCCAATCATACAAGGTAGCGTAGACGGCAACACCGTAGATATGGACGTTGAGCGTAATCAGTTTGCTGATAATGGTATTCGTTATGAAGCAAGTCTGACGATGATTAATGGCCAGCTTAAAAAATTGTTAACGGCTATTCAAGGCCAATAACACAAGCTATTAGGAGCAACAAATGTCTCTATTTAATGTATTTAATATTTCAGGTTCTGCCATGAGCGCCCAATCACAGCGCTTAAACACAGTAGCCAGCAATCTTGCCAATGCAGATAGTGCAACCAGTGCAAACGGCAAACCTTATAAAGCCAAACAGGTTGTATTCAGCGCTATTCCTACAAATTCACCTGATGCAAGTGGCGTAAAAGTCAAAAGCGTGGTTGAAGATAAATCTCCACCCAAAGTGATTTATGACCCTAAACATCCATTAGCTGATGAAAAAGGTTATGTAACCATGCCAAATGTGAATGTAACTGAAGAAATGGTGAATATGATTTCTGCATCTCGTGCTTATCAAAACAATGTAGAAACCATGAACGCTGCTAAAACAATGTTACTTAAAACGTTGACGATAGGTCAACAGTGATGTTGTCTTTTTTAAAACGCACTACGGTGATGTTGTCATATATCTATGGCGCAACAATCATGCTGTCGTACTTAAAAGGCAGCACAATCAATTTAATCCATTTATATGGCACCACTATCGTAGTGTCTCACTTTTAACTTCAGAACAATACAGATAACTCCATAAAGGAATCACCATGACAACCGTACAAAGTACTACTAACAACCCTACTCAAGTCCTGCTTGATAGTGTAAATGGCACAAAAAATAATGCAAAAGCTAACGCCGATGGAACGCAAGATCGGTTTTTGAAATTACTTGTCACACAAATGAAAAACCAAGACCCACTTAACCCAATGGATAACGCCCAAGTCACGAGCCAAATGGCGCAACTTTCTACTGTATCTGGTATTGATAAACTAAATGCGACCATGGAATCTCTGATCGGCAGCGTGCAAACTGCCCAATCTTATCAAGCATCCAGCATGATAGGCCATGACGTTTTAGTGGCTGGTAATGAAGTCAGTACATCTGGAACAGGCGGTTATTTTGGCGTTGATCTACCAGTAGGTGCGGACAAACTGACTGTCACTATCAAAAATTCCGCTGGCGCAACAATTAGAACTCTTTTACTTGGCGCACAAGAATCTGGAACCCTACCCTTAAACTGGGATGGTTATGCAGACGATGGATCAATTGCACCCACGAGCAGCTATAAATTTGATGTTGCAGCGACAATTTCTGGGCAACCTGCAACTGCAGAAGCTTTGAGTTATGCCAAAGTCATGAGTATTTCAAATAGCTCAGGTGTCATTAAGCTTAATTTAAGCAACCTATCATCAGTGAGTACAACTGATGTAAAAGAGATTTTTTAAATCAAATATATTCAACATTTATTAGGAGAACATCATGAGTTTTCAACAAGGTTTAAGTGGATTAAATGCTGCATCAAAACAGCTAGAAGTGATTGGTAATAATGTGGCAAATGCTAATACGGTGGGATTCAAACAATCCCGTGCTGAGTTTGCTGATGTATTTGCAAACTCTTTAAGTGGTGGTGGCACATCACAAATAGGTATTGGTACCAAAGTATCAAACGTTGCGCAACAATACACACAAGGCAATATTAGTGCCACCAATAACTCCCTAGACATCGCCATTAATGGAGGCGGGTTTTTCCGTATGAGTAATAACGGCTCTATTACTTACTCACGTAATGGTCAGTTTCAAATGGATAAAGATGGCTATATTGTTGATGCGAGTAGCAAGCGTTTAACTGGCTTCACTGCTGGCCCTACAGGTATACTTTCTACTGGCGCTCCTGCTGAATTAAGAATAGAAACTGGAGATTTACAACCAGCTGCAACCTCCGAAATTGTAGGTTTAGTTAATTTAGACTCACGTAAAACAGCCCTTACTGCAGCTGGTTTTGACCCTGCTGATCCAACTACTTACCATAACTCTACCGCTGTGACTGTCTTCGATAGTTTAGGCAATTCGCACACACTACAAAGTTTTTTTGTAAAAACAGCGCCTGGCATTTGGAGTGTATTTACAGCTGCTGATGGTGTTTCAACAACTGTGTTACCCACCCCCACCGCCACCATGACCTTTACTGGTACAGGCATTAACCCAACTGTCACACCAGCAAGTGCTGCAACATTATCCTTTCCTGTAACAACAGGCGCAACAACGCCTGTGCCCATGACTTTAGATTTTTCTGGCAGCACGCAATTTGGTTCTAATTTTAGCGTAAATAGTTTATCGCAAGATGGTTTTACTTCAGGTCGCTTGGCTGGTTTTATTACAGGCTCAGATGGCATTATTACTGGACGTTATACCAATGGACAATCACAAGTACTTGGTCAACTTGTCTTAGCAAATTTTGTCAATCAAAATGGATTGCAATCGCTAGGTGGCAATGCATGGGCAGAAAGTTCTACTTCCGGCCCTCCACTTTTAGGTGCCCCTAATACAGCATCTTTAGGTGTGCTGCAATCAGCTTCATTAGAAGATTCCAATGTTGATTTGACTGCGGAGCTTGTGAATTTAATTACAGCACAACGTGTTTACCAAGCAAACGCACAGACCATTAAAACACAAGACCAAGTTCTGCAAACCTTGGTAAACCTACGCTAATTTAAATGCAACTGGTTGCGAAATAGGAGCTTGTAATGGATAGATTGATTTATACCGCGATGACAGGGGCAAAGCACATATTAGAGCAGCAATCGACAACTGCGCACAACCTAGCAAACGCAACATCCACAGGTTTTAAAGCCCAAGTCGATTCATTTCGTGCTATTCCTGTCATTAGCGAAGGCTTACCAACACGTGCATTTGTCGTGGACGCGACGGTCGGTGCGGATTTCAATGCTGGCGCTATTCAATCTACAGGTCGTGATTTAGATGTTGCTATACAAGGTAAAGGCTGGTTAGTTGTCCAACGTGCAGATGGTTCAGAAGGTTACACAAGGAATGGTTCACTTAAAGTAAGTGAAAATGGAATATTACAAACAGCAACTGGACACAACATTATGGGCGATGGTGGTCCTATTAGTATTCCACCAGATGTTGCAATATCCATCGCTAAAGACGGCACCATTTCGTCGGTAGAAATTGGCACCATACCAGGACCATCCAATATTATTGGCCGCTTAAAGTTGGTTAATCCATCTGAGAATGATTTAAAAAGAGCAGGTGATGGCATGTTCGTAACTTCTACTGGAACAGCGGAAGTAGATATCAATGTGAATGTGGTTAGCGGTGCATTAGAGAGTAGTAATGTAAATGTAGTAGATGCAATGGTAACGATGATTAGCCTTGCAAGACAATTTGAGACACAAATGAAATTAATTCAAAACGCTGAGAATAACGCTAATAAAGCTAGTCAGCTCTTAAGTATGGGTTAAATGTTATTCGTTTAACATATGCATAAGGGTAAAACTTAAAGGAAACGAAATGATACGCTCACTATGGATATCAAAAACTGGCTTAGACGCCCAACAAACACAAATGGATGTTATCGCTAATAACTTGGCGAATGTCAGCACCAGTGGATTTAAACGTTCACGTGCTGTTTTTGAAGATTTACTCTATCAAAACATTCGCCAACCAGGTGCACAAAGCTCTCAACAAACCCAATTACCCTCTGGTTTACAACTAGGTACGGGGGTTCGTCCTGTTGCCACTGAACGAATTTTTACACAAGGTAACTTACAACAAACTGGAAATGACAAAGATGTTGCAATACAAGGTGCTGGATTTTTTCAAGTTTTGCTTCCTGATGGCATGATTGCGTTTACGCGTGATGGATCATTTCAAGTTGACGGTCAAGGTCAATTAGTCACAGCAAGCGGCTTCCCAGTTCAACCTACAATTAATATTCCGCTTGGCTCACAAGCTTTAACAATTGCTCGAGATGGCACGGTTTCTGTGGTACCCGCAGGTAGTTCTACTGCAACACAGATAGGATCAATTCAACTGGCCACTTTTATAAATCCGGCTGGATTACAAGCTAAAGGCGAAAATCTTTATGTTGAAACCGATGCATCGGGTAATGCTAGTTCTAACGTCCCTGGAGCAAATGGAGTGGGTATTTTATCTCAGGGTTTTGTAGAAACTTCTAATGTGAATGTTGTTGAAGAGTTGGTTAATATGATTCAAACCCAACGCGCCTACGAAATTAATAGTAAGGCGATTACCACTTCAGATCAAATGTTACAAAAATTGACACAAATGTAACTTATACATGATTAATCAATTTATAGAAATGAAATAATTTATATGTTTAAGTTTAGAACTTTTATTTTGAGCATGATGCTAATTATTAGTGGCTGTTCTGTTACACCAGATTCTATTGTTAAACAACCAATGACAGCTAAACCACAAGCTTCTAATTCTGCCACTGTTACACAAGGTGCTATTTTTAATTACGCTGCATATCGGCCATTGTTTGAAGACAGGCGCCCTCGTTTTATAGGTGACATTCTAACAATCAACATAGTGGAAAATACTTCAGCAACAAAAGCTGGCGGCAGTTCTGCCAGTAAAGATGGTCAGGTCAATTCTTCTATTAGTAGCTTCCTTGGAGTTGCAGTGCCAAAAGCCACTATGAGAGCAAGCTCGTCACTATCATATGAAGACGAAGCTGCAGCAAATGCTAGCAACGCTTTTAATGGGTCCATCACCGCCACAGTTATTGACGTCTTACCAAATGGGAACCTAGTCGTCAGTGGAGAAAAACAAGTGTCATTTGATAAAGGCACAGAGTTTGTCCGTTTTTCTGGCGTTGTTAACCCAGATACCATTACCGTTGGTAATGTTGTAACCTCGACCAAAATAGCAGATGCACGTGTTGAGTATAGAACTAACACTAAAATTGATACTGCAGAGATTCTTTCAATGTTTGCTCGCTTCTTTTTAAGCATGGGTGCACTTTAAAAATTAGATAAAATATGAATCATCTCCTAAAAAAAATTGTGCAAGTAGTCGTTAAGAAACATCTTGAAATTGTTTTTTTCTTACTTTTTTTGGGAGTATTTATGCTCCCAACAGCGCATGCCGAAAGACTCAAAGATATTACAACGATCCAAGGTGTACGAAATAACCAATTAATAGGGTATGGTTTAGTTGTTGGCTTAGATGGTACAGGTGATCAAACTGTGCAAACACCTTTTACTGTACAAAGTATTTTTAGCATGTTGCAGCAAATGGGAGTGAACTTGCCCCCAGGGACAAACCTTCAACTCAAAAATGTAGCTTCGGTATTAGTGACAAGTAGTTTGCCAGCCTTTGCGCAACCAGGTCAAACTTTAGATGTTACTGTTTCCTCTTTGGGGAATGCCAAAAGTTTACGTGGTGGAACCTTATTAATGACACCACTCAAAGGTGCAGATGGTCAAGTTTATGCAATCGCCCAAGGTAGTCTAGTAGTTGGTGGCGTCGGGGCATCAGCAAATGGATCCCAAACACAAATTAACCATTTAAGCGTAGGCAGAATTTCAGATGGCGCAACCGTAGAGAGAAGTTTAGCAAATCCAATTAGCCAAACTGAGAGTGTGAATCTTGAGCTCAAAGAGTCAGACTTTTCTACAGCAGCTTTAGTTTCAGACGCAATTAATCGTAAGTTTGGTAAAAATACTGCGTTTGCGATGGATGGCCGAGTAATTCGACTTAAACCTCCTTTGGGTATCAGTCGAGTTTCATTTCTTGCGGATCTAGAAAGTATTAATGTTTCACCTGCTACAGGTTATGCCAAAGTCATCCTAAATGCGCGAACAGGTTCAGTAGTAATGAATAAAGCAGTTACTTTAGAAAGTTGTGCAGTATCACATGGTAATTTATCGGTAGTTATTGATACTGCACCAGTTATTAGCCAACCTGGCGCTTTTTCTGAAGGTCAAACAATATCAACGGCCGTTTCAAGGATTGATATTAATAAAGAACCTGGAAAAGTGTTGAAATTGAATAATGGTGCAAACCTATCAGATGTCGTTAAAGCACTAAATGCAATTGGTGCCACACCACAAGATTTATTAGCAATCCTACAAGCAATGAAGGCAGCAGGTTCATTGCGCGCTGAACTAGAGGTCATTTAACATGACAAATGGCGTCGACTTATCTAGAAATATTGCTTTTGATGCAAATAGTTTAAATAGCTTAAAACAGGCTGCAAAAGAAAGTTCACCTGAGTCAATTAAAGCTGTTGCCAAACAATTCGAAGCTATTTTTATGAACATGATGCTCAAAAGCATGCGAGAAGCAACGCCTCAAGACAATCCATTTGATAGTGAACAAAGTCGCACTTTTACTTCGATGCTCGATCAGCAGTTAAGTGCCAACCTTTCATCAAAAGGTTTGGGCCTTGCTGATATATTAGCAAAACAATTAAGCAAAACAAGCCAAGTTGCAACTAGCGCGATGGAACAAGCGGTCAGCAATGTGGAAGAAGGTATAGGCAATGCAGCTACTGTGATTCAAAACACGCTTTCTCCAGACGCTTCTAAAGCACTCAATCAAAAAACAATGCCTGTAGATAAAGGCTCTACCCTAAAAAAACTATTTAATGACAAATCGGTTCATGGCGATTCAAATGAATTTAGAGAACGCATGTCACATCACGCTAAAGAGGCAAGTCAAGCCACTGGTGTACCAGCACACCTAATGCTAGGTCAAGCTGCGTTAGAGACTGGTTGGGGTAAACGCGAGATTAAAGCTGCCGATGGAACGCCAAGTTTTAACTTATTTGGCATTAAAGCCACTGGAAATTGGGCAGGTAAAGTAGTAGAAGCCATGACCACAGAATATGTCAACGGGATAAAACAAAAACGTATCGAAAAATTTCGTGCATATGATAGTTACGCCGATTCATTCAAAGATTTTGCAAAACTTATGACAAACAATCCGCGCTATGAAAAAGTTATCGCTAATCTGAATAATGTTTATGACTATGCTCAAGCGATGCAAAAAGCAGGTTACGCAACAGACCCAAACTATGCAACAAAGTTAACGAGCGTGATAAAGAAGTTTGTATCTTTATAAAAAATATTGACCAACCGACTAAAGTTTTAAATTTTATTGCCGACATACAATCATATTGTAGATTTTGACGAAAAGAAACCATGGCATCTAACATATTAAATATTGGCACAAGCGCGCTAAATGCAGCGCAAGTCGGGCTTAGTACGACTGGGCATAATATTGCTAATGCTTCTACGCCTGGTTATTCACGTCAGGTCGTTGTTCAAGCTGCTGCTCAAGCGCAGAACTTTGGTTATGGTTTTATTGGTCAAGGTACAGAAATTGCCGCTGTTACACGTGTATATAACGAAATATTAGCCAAGCAAGCGATAGATAGTCAATCAGTAAGTGCAGGCATCAATATTTACAGCAGAAATATTGGCAATATAGAAAACATGCTGGCAGATTCATCTGCAGGACTTAACCCTGCAATGAGCGATTTTTTTAGCAGTGTTCAAAGCCTATCAGCCAATCCGAGCGACCCTGCTACAAGACAAACGATGCTTTCATACACGCAGTCATTGGTGAATCGTTTTCAAAGTACAAACAATCGAATCAACGAGCTTAGAAATAGTGTCAATACGCAATTAACATCAAGTGTGAGCCTTGTAAATACTTATGCAAAACAAATTGCTAAGCTGAATGATGTCATTGAAAAAGCAGTTAACTCTAGCGGAACGCAACCAAATGATTTATTAGATCAGCGTGATCAGCTGGTATTTGAGCTTAGCAAACAAATTAAAGCAACCATCGTACCGCAAGGTCAAGGTAGCTATAATATTTTTGTCGGTAATGGCTTGCCATTGGTTGTTGGCACAACTACCAACACCTTGCTGACCACATCATCACCTACAGATCCTAGTCGTTTAGAAGTAGCCTATCAAAATACGACCAGAACTACCATCTTAAGTAACGATAGCTTACCTGGAGGGGCAATTGGTGGGATATTACAATTTAGATCTGAGTCCTTAGACACCGTACAAAATCAATTAGGCCAACTTGCCGTAGCGCTTGCAAGTACATTCAATGAACAACATGCGCAGGGTTTAGACAAAAATGGCAACCCAGGTGGAGCGCTATTTAGCATAGCGGAGCCAGTCGTAAGTAGCAGTAGCTACAACACTGGTTCAGGTGTCATCGCAAGTACTATTGTAGACGCTCGCGCCATTACCAGCAGCGATTATCGACTGCAATATAATGGGACAAACTATACTATCACTAAACTCAGTGACATGACCGCACAAAGCTTTACCAGCCTACCGCAAACAGTGGATGGCTTAAGTTTTACGCAAGCATCAGGCACGATTAACGCTGGTGATGACTTTGTGATACGCCCGACACAAAACGCTGCTACAACGATTAGTGTTGCTATCACAGATATCAATAAATTAGCTGTTGGTGCACCAGCGCTTAGTTCAACTGCTAGTTTAACCAATACAGGTTCGGGCTCTATCACTAGCCCTATCGCCAGTAGCACTTATTCAAGCAGTCCTCTTCCAAGTGCTATCAACGTCACGTTTAATTCTGGGCTGCCTAGTACATTAGTCTTGGCACCATCTACGCAGCCAGTTACGGTAACGAATGGTGCAACTACAACGACATATGCGCCAGGCGCACCAATTACATATACCAGCGGTGCAACGATTACGGTAGGTGGATTAAGCTTTGCGATCTCTGGAACGCCAGCAAACGGCGACCAATTTACGATTACTCCTAGCAGCAGCAACGGCCCATCAGACAATCGCAATGGTTTATTATTAGCGAATTTGCAATCCCAAGGCACCTTAAACAATAGTAAAACCAGCTATTCAGAAGCGCTTGGCCAAATTGTGAATACTGTTGGTAATAAAGCGAGAGAATTAAAAGTCATCGGGGCAGCTGAAGCAAAAGTATTAGAACAAGCGACTACAGCGGTGCAAGAAGAGTCTGGCGTTAATCTAGATGAAGAGGCAGCCAATTTACTACGCTACCAACAAGCTTATCAAGCCGCAGGCAAAATGATGCAAATTGCGAGTCAGTTGTTTGATGTGTTATTGCAATTAGGCCAATAAATTATGGCTTATAAAACCTATAGGATGTAAAAAATGCGTATCAGCACTAATACTATTTATCAAAGCGGCATATCTAAACTTAGCAGTTTGCAAGCTGAGCAAAACAAGCTTTCTCAACAAATTTCGACAGGTAAACGTATTTCTCTGCCATCTGATGACCCAGTTGGCGCAACACAAGCATTAGAAATTTCACATGCTCAAGAAGTGAATAAATCATTTGCAGCAACGCGACAAACAGCCCAGCTTAAACTCAATACAGTTGAATCTAGTTTAGATAGCGTGACGAGCCTGATTTTATCTGCGCAATCTGCCCTAGTAGGCGCAGGTAATGCCGTATATTCAGATCAAGAAAGAGGATTTATTGCATCTGATTTAAATGGTTCTCTAGAGGCACTGATTGGCTTGGCGAATACCAGAGACGCTTCTGGAAACTACTTATATGCAGGCTACCTAACAGACACTAAACCTTTTATTCCAAACGCTACAGGTGCTAGCTATGTTGGAGATAGCAATCTGCAATCTTTGCAAGTTGATGCCCAACGTGCAATGCCAGTTAACGTTACTGGAGATAGTGTATTTCAGGGTGGTGGAAATGATGTATTCGCAACATTAAGCAATATTGTTACTTTACTTAACACCCCTATCACGGATGCTACAACACGCGCTTCTTTTGAAGCTGGTCTAGCAACTGCAATTGGTAATTTGCAAAGTACACTCGATAATGTATTAACCATACGCGCAGGCGTAGGTTCTAAATTAAATGAGCTAGACGCGCTAGATAATGCGGGTTCTGACCGTGCTTTGCAATACAGCAAAGCACTCTCAGATTTAGAAGATCTAGACTATACGGCCGCACTTTCAGACTTAGCAAAACAGCAAATAATTATGGAAGCAGCACAAAAATCATTTGTGGCAACAACTAGCCTTTCATTATTTAAATTTATTTAAATAAAACTTATCGTTAGTTTTTATTGGTGGGTGCCAATGGCACCGCTACCTGATGCATATTGCTAACTGCTTGTTCAATAAAGTTTTCAATTGGTTTTAACATTCCAGGTAACGAAAGTGCTAATACAACAAAACCTACTGTTAAGGTGATAGGAAAGCCTATTGCAAACAAGTTTAGTTGTGGCGCGGCCCTAGTCAGTATTCCCAATGCCATATTAGTCACCAGTAAAGCTGTAACTGCAGGCAAAGCTAATAATAAGCCAACTCTAAAAATTGTTTCGCCCCACATTGCAATTTTCATCGGATTAATACTGCCAGCATCTAATGATATCGGCATGGACATAAAGCTATTCGCGATTGCTGTAACTATCATTAAGTGTCCATCTAAACTTAAAAAAATAAGCATCGCTAATAACATTAAAAATTGATTCACCGCAGCACTTTGGCCTTGTGATTGATGATCAAAAAATGTTGCAAAACCAAGCCCCATTGACATACCAATTAACTGTCCGGCTAAATCAACGGCCGAAAATACTAGGCGCATACTAAATCCAATAGCTAGCCCAATGATTAGTTGTTGGATTAAAGTATGTAAGCCCTGTAATGAGTAAATCTCGAACGTTGGGATTGGGGGTAGCGTGGGCATGATAATGAGGGTCAGCATAATGCCCACACCTAGTTTAATTCTTTTAGGTATTGCATTGTGGCTAAAGATGGGCGCAGTGGCGATGACTCCTAGAACACGCACTAAAGGCCAAATTAGGCCAATAATCCATGCCTGTAAATATGTGCTGCTAAGTGAAACCATTTTTCAAATCAAGCTAGTTCGCCATTGCAGGAATGCTTGTGAAAACCAAGTGCATATAATCCACCATGGTAGTGAGCATCCATTGTCCTGCAAACATCAACACAACAAACACGCCAATTAACTTTGGTATAAACGATAAGGTTGCTTCATTAATTTGTGTGGCTGCTTGAAATATACTCACAGCCAATCCAATTACTAAAATGACCAACAGTATTGGTGCTGCTACCATTAAGGTCACTTGCATTGCATCGCGTCCAATTGTCATTACGCTTTCTGGGCCCATTGATTATTTTCCTTATCATTTAAGTGTTAAGTATTAATAGAAACTTTCTACTAAGGAACCCAATAGCAGTTGCCAGCCATCTACTAATACAAATAACATTAACTTGAATGGCAAAGATACGATTGAAGGCGAAACCATCATCATCCCCATTGCCATCAGCACGCTTGCGACAACCATATCTATGATCAAAAATGGGATAAATATCGCAAACCCAATCTGAAAAGCCGTTTTTAACTCACTGGTCATAAATGCTGGTACCAATACACGTAAAGGCACTTGTTCGGGTGTTTCAATTTTTTCTATTCTTGCCATTTTTACAAACAAAGCCAAATCACCTTCGCGTGTTTGTTTCATCATAAATTCTTTGAGTGGCTGCGCACCTTTGTCCATTGCTTCTTGCATAGAAATTTTATTTTCTGAAAGTGGCTGATAAGCATCTGCATAAATTTTATCAATGACAGGGCTCATCACAAAAAAAGTAAGAAACAATGCCAATCCAACCATTACTTGATTAGGCGGTGCTGATTGTGTTCCCAATGCTTGCCGTAGTAATGAAAGTACAATAATGATGCGCGTAAACCCTGTCATCATGAGTAGTGCAGCAGGCAAAAAAGTCAGTGATGTAAGTAATATCAGTGTTTGCAAACTCAGCGTGTAGTCTTGCCCGCCACCGGCACTTGGGCTTGCATTAACTAAAGGTAAACCACTTTCTGCAAAAGCTGAGATTGGTAATAATAAAAAACCAGCGCAAAGCAATAAAGTGGATATGCTAAATACCTTAATAGCCAAATCAGTTAAAAATATTTTTTGTGTCGTTTTTTTCATTTATTATCTGCATTAGATTTATTAATAAACTTAGCAGTCGACTTTTGTAACCATTCAGAAAATGAAGGTGCTAAAGATGTCGCCAATGTTTGGGTATGTGTTTTTAAGTTATTAGTAGTATTGTTTTCTAAAGATTGTTGAATTCCCGCTTCCAGATTAGCAATTCCATTCACTTGGCCAGGTGCAACGCCTACCACTATCCAACGATCTGCCACTTGTACAACCACCACACGTTCACGCGTACCCACACTCACACTGCTAATTACACGGGCGACGGTTTGTTGATTATTAGCAATATTTGGTAATAAGCGCTTAAAAGCCCAAGCAATCGTGGCCATAACAATGAGCACTATTGCAAGCCCAGATACCATCTTAAAAATGCCATTCGATGGCGTTGCATTGACTACATCTGCAGCCCAGCCAAAATTAGGCATAACAAACATAGCAAGTAGAATAAGCTTACAGTTTTTCATTTGCAGCATCTAACCCCTACTTATTAATTTTTCTAATACGTTCAGATGGCGTGATAATGTCAGTTAATCTAATACCAAACTTATCATTCACAACCACGACTTCACCCTGCGCAATTAAACATCCGTTCACCAACACATCCATAGGCTCACCAGCCATACCATCTAACTCCACTACTGAGCCCTGAGCTAGCTGCAACAAGTTTTTAATTGCAATTTTAGTGCGCCCTAATTCAACTGTAAGCTGAACAGGAATGTCTAGAATAAAATCGATATCATTTTGCGTATCGTTTAACTTATTTTTTGGGGTAAATTCAGAAAATACTTGTGCTTGTTCAACATTGCTCGTTTGCAAGACAGAAGACTCAGCAGCGGTCTGCTCAGCCATCGCAGCACCCCAATCATCTTCTGCTATTGCTTCAGCACTTGATTCTTCTACTGGCTCTTCTGCAACATCATTCGCCATAATTTTCTCCTTTAATATATTCGGTTGAGTTTGATCTCAAAAGCTTTTCTACGCGTAGCGCATATTGGCCATTAAATAAACCATATTTGCAGAGCATGACTGGAATGCCGTCCACTTTAGCTTCTATCTCTTCGCTAATTCTCAGAGGGATGACATCACCAGCTTTCATGTTCAGTACGTCACTTAATTGCATTTTTGTTTTTGCTAAATCTGCCACGATTTCAATTTCTGCTGCTTGAACTTGCTGTGTCATTAGCTTTACCCAACGCTTATCTGTGCCGAGCACCTCGCCTTGCAATGGGGAAGATAGAATGTCACGAATCGGCTCTATCATTGAGTAAGGTAAGCAAAAATGAATCTCACCATTAGATGTGCCCAACTCGACGGTAAAAGTGATTGCAACAACAACTTCATTAGGCGTAGCAATATTCGCAAATTGCGTATTCATTTCTGACCGCATAAATTCAAACTCAACGGGATATACCGGCTCCCAAGATTTTGAATAGGTTTCAAATATGATATTTAAAATGCGCTGAATTATGCGTTGTTCAGTCTGTGTAAAGTCACGGCCTTCGATTCGGGTGTGAAAGCGTCCATCCCCGCCAAACATGGTATCCACCACTAAAAAAACCAAGTTTGGGTCACATACAATAAGCGCATTGCCCCTTAATGGTTTCATCTGAATTAAATTTAGATTCGTTGGAACAACAAGATTACGAATAAAGTCGCTGTATTTAATAATACGGACTGGCCCTACAGAAATTTCTACTGTACGACGTAAAAAGTTAAATAACTCAATACGCGCCAAACGTGCAAAACGCTCGTTAATAATCTCAAGCGTTGGCATACGTCCACGCACAATACGCTCTTGCGTTGCCATGTTATAGTCACGCACAGCACCCGCTTCAGGCTCTGGCTTAGCGTCATCACTATCGCCATCAACGCCTTTTAAAAGCGCATCTACTTCATCTTGCGATAAAAACTTATCCGCCATTTAAAATTCTTTTCATTTATATCTTAATAAGCATGTTGTGATAGATTTGCCAATAATTACTGAACGACAAACGATGTAAAAAATACACCTGTTACTTTTTGTGGTTTACCATGCTCAGTAAAAGGTTTATTCACTTCTGCTAATATTTCATCACTTAACTCTTGCTTACCTTCCATGGTTGAGATTTGGCTAGCTTGTTTGCTTGTTAATAGCATGAGTAATCGATTGCGGATAGCGGGCATTTGTGCTTTTAAGGCTTCAGCCTCTTCAGGTTTTTTAACTTGAATAGAGACATCTAATTGTAAGAATTTTTCATCTGGATCAGGTAGCAAATTGACAGTAAATGTCTCTAGCGGTAAAAAAATAGGTGCTGCAGGGCCATGCTCGCCTTCGGCTTCTTCGGCTTCTGCTTCCTCGTGAACTTCACCGTGTTTAGCAGGCTTTTTTACTGCTTCTTTTGATTTCATAAAATACCAACCACCACCTGCACCAGCAAGCAGAACGACCACTGCAGCGATGATAATGATGAGTTTTTTCTTTGATTTTGGAGCAGGTGCTTCACCAGTTGCGGCTGGTTCTTTAGCTTTTGGGTCTTGTGCCATGTTATAGCCTTTCCATATTGAGTATGCTTTTTAGAGTAAACATTGCTGTTAGTAATGACTCTATTATGGGAAAAAACAGCTTAGTAATATGCCTAGATAAGAGAGGCAAAAGGGTGCTAAATTGAAAATTACTGTGTTAATGCTGTAACGTAAATTCTGCTGGAACCTAGCAAGTTGATAACTTTGATGATTAATTCAAAACTGTCTCTAGGCTTTGTTTCTCGGCTTTCATGTACTTACGTTCAAATTCTTCAATTGGCAAGGCTTTGTCAAATAAATAGCCTTGTCCATAATCACATTGATATTGCCTTAGCCTATCTGCTTCAGCCTCTAGCTCTATGCCTTCTGCTACAATTTTTATATCAAGCGCATTAGAAAGCTTAGCAACTGCTGCCACGATAGAATTTGTTTTTTTATTTGTCAGCATGCCGCTAACAAATGATCGGTCGATCTTAATCACATCTATAGGTAATTTATGAATATAGCCTAAAGATGAATAGCCCGTTCCAAAATCATCAATGGCAATTTTAAAACCTATTTTTTTCAGTTCCTCAAATTTAAGTATTGTTTCTTTAGTTGAGTCCAACATCACACTTTCCGTGAATTCGAGCTGGATTTTCTTGGCATCAAGCTGATAAGCCTCTAAGAAATAAACTAAGCGATTAATAAAATTCGGCTTCTCAAACTGTCGCACTGAAACGTTTACCGACATACGAGGCGTAAATATTTTTGACTGCCATTCATGTGCTTGCTTAAAAGCAATATTTAACAGGTAATCACTTAAAGTAATGATGAGATCGGAAGATTCTGCTATAGGAATAAACTCTATAGGTGAAATAAATCCTTTTTTAGGGTGATTCCACCTCACTAAGGCTTCTGCGCCGACTAATTGATTAGTTGCTAGATTAATAATAGGTTGATAGTATAAATCTACTTGTTTTAACTCAATTGCAGCTTTTAAATCATTTTCGATTTCTATGCGTTTACTCAGTAGCTCATTCATTCTATCTGAGAAAAATGCATGTCTATTTTTACCAGCTTTTTTTGCAGAATACATTGCAATATCTGCATGTTTGATGAGTGTATCTCCATCTTGACCATTTTCTGGATAAGTAGCAATGCCAAGGCTAGTACTAATTTGCAAGGGTCTACCACTGATAAAAATCGGCTTAGAAGCTAACTCTCGCAGCATTTTTTCTGCCAAATAACTTATATCTTCACGCCCTTCAAATTTAATATCTTCTACTAGTACAGTAAACTCATCACCACCAAGCCTAGCAACCAAATCATTATTTCTAAAAATTTCTTTTAAACGATTGCCTACTTGTACTAAAAACTCATCCCCTGCCTCATGGCCAAGGGTATCGTTAACAAACTTAAAGTTATCTAAATCCATAAAAAATAAAGCAAATGATTTTTTATTGCGCTTGTAAGATTTAATGGACTGTTTTAAATGATCGATAAACTTACGACGATTAGGCAAATCAGTCAGCTTGTCGTAAAAGGCAAGTTTGTGCAGTTCTTTTTCCATATGCTTACGCGAAGTAATATTAGATAGCACGGCTAAAAAATTATTTTCATTTCCCACACCCTTACCAATTGCCTCTAATCTAATTTCAATATCAACTTTTGACATATCGCGCTTAACTATCACAATGTCTCTTGCTGGTGAATGTTGAATATTTTCGCTAATCAAATCAAGCTCATGTAGCATTTCTTCTAAACTTATATTGAGTAAACTGGTAAACGTAATCAGTGACATCCCCAAAAAATGAGTGGTGGGGTAACCAGTCACAAGCAATATTGCGTCATTTACAAATACAATATTTAAAGAAGAATCAAACAATATAAAAGCGTCATTGGTTTGCTCTACAATTTGTGCAAGTTGTTTTGTTTTATTAGTTTGTTTTTCTAATTTTGTTGCCATTGTATTAATTGCTTTAGATAAAGTACCAATCTCACCTGAACCATCTTCTGATGCCCTGGCTGCAAGGTTTCCGGTTTGAAGTTGTAAACCTATTTCAGATAAATTAGCAATCTGATTTCTAATTTTTCTAGAGTTCTTATAAAATATAGAAATGAGCAATATCACTACAAAAGCAGAAACACCTCCAACTATTAAGGTATATCGATATTTAATAAATTGATACTGCGCATCACTCATACCAACTGTCAACTTGCCCCAAGGCGCGCCTCCAATCAAAATAGTATGGTGATAAATAAAACTAGGTTTATTGGTAATAGGATTAAGCTCAAAATGGAGTGCATTTTTATTAGCGCCGAGTTCAAGCGTTTCATTACTAAACAAATTTTTAGCTAAGTGCCATTCATTTTTACTAATGACAATATCCTCACCATTATTTTTTGTAATCACAACAAATAATATATTGTCTGTATCTTTTAACACTTTATTTAAATATTCGATCACCTCACCATAAGATTCCGTATAAAGATTACTAGTGATTGCTGCAATAGTGCTAGTAGAAAAGGTTTGACCTTGGCTTTCTACCATCTGTAATAACTGTGTTTTAAAAAATGGAAGTAAAAAAAGAACGATAATGATTGCGAAACTGACAATCGCCGCAGTTGCCCTAATAAAAAAGAAGCCAAAAATACCTGAAAACCAAGACTTAATCATTTAACAAGTCCTTTGCTATCATTCAGGCTATTGATTAAATCGCTAACGCTATTCAGGTCTTCCAGCTTTATCTTTTTAAGTGAACCATAGTTATAGTTTTGAAACATTTTTTTACTTTTTATTGCCCCTCCTAAAGATGATACATGCGCTTCGTACTCTGACTTAGTTAGTGGGCCTTCAATATTTTTATGTATTGCCAACATATTTGTAATGTATTCTGGAGATACTTCTACCGCAATGAGTTGCGTTTTTAATTGTGGATTGAGCTCAGTAGCTACCATAAAGTCACTTTCAAGAACGATGGATGCTTGAGTTTCTTTGAAAAACACTGCCGATATAACAAGACTTGGATTTTTTTTAACCATCATCTTGCTAAAAAAAGTATCGAGTTGCCCCAATTTTTTTTCTTTAATAAGCTTATTTAAATAAAAAATTCCAACTTCGTCAGTTTCACAATAACTTAAACTTTTATTTTTTAACTTTTCAAACTTATCTATTACGTTATCTTTTCTAACCAGCAAAAAATAACGTTGCATGACTTTATCGTTAAGTACTGGAGTGAATATATAGTCAGTATCAAAAGTATCTTTATTTTGCAAAAATAGTAAAGGTGGCCCAAAATAGCCCATGACCTTTTGATTGTTAATAGCATCTGATAGGTGATCTACTGTTGGATAAACCTTAATTTTCATATTGTAGGGTTTAGCTTCGGTCATTTTGCCTAACAGGTAATTAAATCCTACTTCAATGTCTTCAACTGAAGCGTTACGCATACCTTGCGTAGTTAGGCCAATCACATATTCGGGATTTGCCTTAACACAACAAGGTGCCAAAATCAGGCTTAAGGACACGCAAAGAAATGTGATGGACTTTTGCAGAAGATTAGCGCACATTTTGCTCTGCTTTCAATCGTTTGTTTTTTGCAATCAGCACACGTACATTGTCTAAATCTAAGTGTGATATTTCTTGAAAGCCTTGAATTTTTAATAAATTAAGCACACTTCTACCCTTGGCAGTTTTGTGCACCGTTAATAAACTATTTTTTATTGCTTTGATTTCTTGTGTTGGCGTATTTTTTGATAAAGCCGTAACAAATATTAAATAGGGCTCTGACTCTGAGAGTATTTTAATATTCGTGGTTTAACCCCTATAAAACAGTACCAATACTATTCTCTAGGTTGATAAAGCTTCCCTTTGTTTTTGCCTAAACATTCTAGGCGATAAATAATTCAGTGCACTGTGCGGATGTTTAGTATTGTAATG
>Ga0247834_1000166_pt1 | contig 123389 bp, 90 predicted proteins | sample LaCruzMarch2015__8_FD_187118 | JGI IMG/M metagenome (GOLD analysis project Ga0247834, IMG submission 187118) | Freshwater microbial communities from meromictic Lake La Cruz, Castile-La Mancha, Spain - LaCruzMarch2015_12m | ecosystem: Environmental > Aquatic > Freshwater > Lake | place: Spain...
TTGGTCCGAGTCCGTCATCGGCACCCTCAAGTCCGAAATGCTCAGAGGCGGTCGCTTCTTGAACCTCCAAGACGCCCAACTCGAGATCGCCGATTACATCAACGGCTACTACAACACCCACCGTCGCCACTCCTCCCTCAACTACCTTTCACCAACAGCCTTCGAGGCTCAATTAGCACTCGAAGCTTAACTAAATTTTGGTCCAGAAATAGCTAGCACCTCACTCTGGGCTGACCGAAGTCTGTAATCCAAAGGTCAACACTGCACCTCCAACGCTATCGAGACTCTTCAGGCCAAAGTAAACGGCAATGAGTCGAGTAATGCCAACGAGGAACTGGAGTGGGACTGTCGTCATCGGTGTTCGGATTTGCGGATGGCTAAGTTGCTTGGGCGAAGGTCGTTCAGCCACACTTAATTCTGGACGAATCAGATTCGCCGTCACTTGAGAGTGACCTGCACTCCGGGCACTGCTGCCAGGAGCTGCTTCGCGCCTGCATCGGTCACTTTTGTCTGCCACAGTGTGACCTGCCTCAGGCTCTTGATCGCTGTCAGGTGCTTCACCCCGGCATCGCTGATGTCCGTGCCGTAGAGGTTGAGTGTCTGCAGCTTCTTCAGTCCGGAGAGTGACGCCAGGCCAGCATCGGTGATCTTTGTCTGGCGCAGGTCCAGCGCGGCCAGGCGGGGGAACTGGCCCACGGTTTTCAGCGCACCATCGGTGATGACCGTGCGGCCCAGGTCGAGCTGGGCGATGTGGTCCTTGAGCGGCAGCAGGACCGCCACCTTTTCGTCGTCGCACTTTGACACGCCGGTGAGGAAGTCGGCGCGCAGCAGGGCGCTGTCGGGCTTCAGCAGGGCGAGCTGCGCGCCGCCAGCCTTCGCCTTGGTCATCAGGTCATCACCCGCAGGTTTCAGTCCTTCGCCCAAGGCCTTGTAGAATATCTCATGCTCGCGGACCTTCACGGGCTTCACGGCGGCGGCGGCGACATCGGCAGGCGCGCCTTCCATGCTGCCCTTCCATGCGCCGAAGTCCGCGCCGCCGTCAATCCACTCCTTGAGCAGCTTCACCTCCGCCTCCGTCAGCGGGTCGCCTTTCGGCGGCATGAAGCCATCCTCATCCTTTGGCAGCGTGACCGCCTCGTACATCGGGCTTTTTGAGGAATCTCCAGGCTTGAGGATCGCACCGTTTTCACCACCCTTGAGCATGGCCCAGGCTGCGTCCATGCGCAGTTCGCCCTTTGGCTGCTTCATCTTGCCATCCACCATCTTCGGCGCGCTATGGCAATCGAGGCACTTTTTCTGGATCACGGGCAGGAGTTGCGTCTCAAAGTTCACCGCCGCCGGGCTACTGATACTGAATGCGAAGGTGGCGAGGACGAGGCTGGCGGGGCGAAAAGTAAGAATGGACATAATGACAGTAGGGTGGGGGGCGGAAAAATCTGCGGCTGATGAAATCTCTGCCGGAGCCGCGAGGGAAACGCTTGCCACTGAGTCTTGTTTCAGGGAAAACTAAGTTAACAACCCACTGCCGCCATGCCAAACCACATCTCCAATGATGCCCTCCTCCGTCGCTCCACTCTGGCCATCGTCATGGGCGGTGGTGCGGGAACGCGCCTTTTCCCGCTGACCAAAGACCGCGCTAAGCCTGCGGTGCCGCTCGCGGGGAAATACCGCCTGGTGGACATCCCTATTAGCAACTGCATCAACAGTGGCGTGCGTCAGGTCTATGTTCTCACGCAGTACAACAGCGCCTCTCTGAACCGCCACATCGCACGCACTTACAAGTTCGACCAGTTCACGCGCGGCTTTGTCGAGGTGCTGGCCGCCCAACAGACGCCAAAGGGTGAGGCATGGTACCAAGGCACCGCCGACGCTGTGCGGCAAAACATGCGCTACTTTCTGGAGCGCGACTATGAATACTATCTCATCCTCAGCGGCGATCAGCTCTACCACATGGACTTCCGCAAGGTCATGGCCCAGCATCTACAGACTGGCGCGGACGTGACTATCGCCACACTTCCGGTCAATGAGCGGGACGCGACGAGCTTTGGCATCATGAAGGCCGATGCTGAGAGGCGCATCCACGAGTTCGTCGAAAAACCCAAGGACATCGAGTTGCTCAAGTCCCTGCGGATGCCCGCCAAGACACTGACAGACATGGGCCTGGCCGCCGATGAGCCGCGCTACCAGGCATCCATGGGCATCTACCTTTTCAACCGCCAGACCCTTATCGAAAGCCTGGACAATGACTGCATGGACTTCGGCAATCACATCATCCCTGCTGCCATCAAGGACCGCAAGGTGCAGAGCTACAATTTCCACGGCTACTGGGAGGACATCGGCACCATCCGCTCCTTTTTCCAGGCGAATCTGGACCTGTGCAAGCTGGTGCCTCAATACGACTTCTTCGACTCGATGGCACCCATCTTCACCCACTCCCGCTTTCTCCCTGCCACCAAGATCAATGGTGCCGTCATCCGCGAGGCGCTCATCTCCGACGGCTGCATCATCACCGACGCACACGTGGAAACCGCCGTCATCGGCCTGCGCTCCATCATTGAGACAGGCACCACCATCCGCGATACCATCATCATGGGTGCCGACTACTACGCAGGCGCTGTCGGCACTGACCCCACCCGCCCCGCCCCCGGCATTGGCCGCAACTGCCGCATCGAGCGCACGATCATTGATAAAAACGTCCACATTGGCGACAACGTGGTCATCACCCCCGAAGGCAAGCCGCAGAACATTGACAGTGAGCTATTCCACATTCGCGACGGCATCGTGGTGATCCCGAAGGACACCGTGATCCCGGCGGGGACGTGGATTTGATCACCCGCACGCCAGCGTCATCACGCACTCCAAGTGCTTCGTCTGCGGGAACAGGTCAAAGGGCTGCACCGTGTGCAGCTTGTAGCTTGCCGCCGTAAAGAGCACCAAGTCGCGCATCTGCGTGGCGGGGTTGCAGGAGATGTACACCACCCGGCACGGATTGAAGGCAAAGAGCTGCTCCAGGAACTCCGCGCTGCACCCGGCGCGCGGCGGGTCAATGATGACGACGGTCTCGCCGCCGGGGTGCGGCACTTCTTTGAAGATCTCCCGCGCGTCGGCGGCGATGAAACGGCAGTTCGTTAGGCCATTGATCGCCGCATTGTGCGCTGCCTTTTTCACCGCGCTCTCCGACAGCTCCACGCCAATGACTTCCGCGAACTCACGCGCGGCGCTGACGCCAAAAAGGCCGCTGCCGCAATACGCATCCACGAGAAAACGCGCCCCGCTGGCCCTAGCCTCCCGCACCGCATGGCCCACGAAGTCGGCCAGGATGAAGGGGTTGTTCTGGAAAAAATCCCCGGCTTGAAACTCGAATCTCACCTCCCCGACCTGCTCCACAGCGATGGCTTCCGCCTGGGTCAGCACGCCGTTCACCGCCGCACGCATCAGCAGCGTGGCACCATTTTTAAAGCTACCTGCACGCGCCGCCTCTCGCACGCGGATGAGCTGCTCATTGAGCTGCGGCATGGCGATGGGGCACTGCTCCACATCCACCATCGCATTGCGCGTGCCGACGCGGAGGAAGCCGATGGCCCCCACCTCGCCACCCTTCGGCTTGTGGAAGTGTGGCGTGATCTTTGACCGGTAGCCATACTGTCTTGGCGAGGCGATCACCGGCAGCACCGGGTGCTCAATCTTTGCCATGTGCTGCAGCAGTTCCTCCACCTGTCGCCGCTTCCATTCGATCTGCTTTTCATACGCCAGGTGCTGGTACTGGCAGCCGCCGCATTCGCCAAAAAGTGGGCACACCGCAGGCACACGATCCGGCGAACGCTCCAGCACGTCCACCAGGTCCGCGTTGCTGTAGTTCTTGTGATTCCGAAAGACCCGGCAACGCACCAGCTCCCCCGGCAACGCGAAGGGCACAAAGACGACCCAGCCGTCCACACGCGCCACACCGCTGCCCTCGTTGGTCAGGTTTTCGATGCGTACCTCCAGCTCCTGGTGATAGGCAAAGGGGTGGGGGACAAACTTGCGCGAGGCCATCCGCACCCTGTAGCAGGCGCGCGGGCGAGATCAATGCGGGTGTGCCGACAGACCCCAATGAACTGAGGATCGAACGTAAATGTCTGTCCCGGCATCTTTTCGGAAGAGCTTCCTCCCCGCTTGGTTGGAGCTATCGGAAAAAATCTTCTCGCCCGTGAGCGCTTCCTGCGGCCGTTTGCGCCTGTCGGTGTGCCATGAACAACTTTGACGACCTCTTCCTCCAGGCCCGCGAGATCTCCGATCCCGCTGCCCGTGTCGCTTTCCTCGACGAAGCCTGCGCCCACCAGCCCGAGTTGCGCGCCCGGCTGGATGCCCTGCTTGCTGACGCCAGCGCTGCCGATGCCTACTTCGGCGAAGCCGACACCGTAGAGCGAGCTTCCAAGCTCGTTCCCCAAGACCCCCATCCCCGAACGAACTCGGAAGTTCGTTTTACGCCCACCCACATCGGCCCCTACCGCATCCTCGAGCGCATCGGTCACGGCGGCATGGGGGATGTCTTCCGCGCGGTGCAAAAGGAGCCCATCCGCCGCGAGGTCGCGCTGAAGCTCATCAAGCTCGGCATGGACACCCAGCAGGTCATCGCCCGCTTCGAGGCGGAGCGTCAGGCCCTGGCGCTCATGGATCATCCGCACATCGCCCGCGTACTGGATGCCGGGGCGGATGACCTGGGACATCCCTACTTTGTCATGGAGCTGGTGCGCGGCGTGCCCATCACCCAGTATGCCGATGAAAAACAGCTCACCCTGCGCGAGCGACTGGCCTTGATGCAGCAGGTCTGTCAGGCCATCCAGCACGCGCATAGCAAAGGCGTCATCCATCGTGACCTGAAGCCCAGTAACATCCTCGTCAGCACCCAGGATGGCCGACCGCACGCCAAGGTCATCGACTTCGGCATCGCCAAGGCCACCGCACAGCCGCTGACGGACAAGACGCTCTTCACGCAGTTCCAGCAGTTCATCGGCACGCCGCAGTACATGAGCCCCGAGCAGGCGGAAGGCAGTCTGGACATCGACACCCGCGCCGATGTCTATGCCCTCGGCATCCTGCTTTACGAACTGCTCACCGGCGGCACGCCTGTCGAGGCTGCCACCCTCCGCCAAGCCGCGCTGCATGAGATCGCGAGAATCATCAAAGAGCAGGACACGCCGAAGCCCAGCACGCGCCTACTAGCCGTAGCTGGGCCCGCCAGGGCGTGGTCCCCCAATGCCCCCGCTCCCAAACCCCACGTCTTGGCAGACGCGGCTACGCCCACGACCCTCGCCAACCTCGCCAAAGCGCGCAGCATCAGCGCCGAGGCCCTCATCAAAACCGTGCGTGGTGAGCTGGACTGGCTGGTGATGAAGGCCCTGGAGAAAGACCGCGCCCGCCGCTACGAAACCCCGAACCAACTCAGCGACGACATCGCCCGCTATCTGGAAGGCCAGCCCATCGTCGCCGCACCGCCGAGCCGCACCTACCGGATGAAGAAGTTCATCCGCAAACACCGCGCCCCCGTCCTCGCCGCCGCCGCTGTGCTCACCCTGATGACCGCCGGCATCCTCGGCACGAGCTGGGGTTTGGTCAGAGAAAAAGAGGCCACCGCCAAGGCCCATGCTGAAACAGAGGCCGCCCAGGCTGCGCGTGAAGTGGCTGACCAGCAGCGCCTCCAAGCGGTTGCCGTCCGTCTGGAAGCCGAGGCACAAAAAGCGGCGGCTGACAGGCAACGTCAGATCTCTGAGATGGGAGCTTACAGCAGCATCCTGGCTGCCGTTCATGCCGAGCTGAATGTGCAGAATTACCCCGAGGCCCGCCGGATGCTTGCAACTTGCCCCGAAGCACAGCGCGGTTGGGAATGGAACTTTCTGGAGCAACAAGCCAGGGCCGTTCTTTTCGTCATTCCTCGGCATCTCCGTCCGCTGACGTTCACCCCCGATGGCCAGCGTATCCTCTTCTTCGATCCCTCTGATCAGCACCTGAAATACTATGACCTCACTGGCCAGATAGTCGGCCCCCGGATGCATGTTCCAGGGTGGCAGGCACATTTAGGAGTCGCCAAGTTCAGTCCTGATGGACGGCATCTCGGAGTTTCCGCTGCCATTCAACACGATAATCAAAATCATCGCAAAATCTTATCCGCATCTTGGTTGTTCGAGATCATTTCAGGCCGAGCCTTGATCACTGTAAATCCAGATGATCAACTAATGTGGGCCGACTGGGACTCTCGCATCCAATTTTGCCAGGACGGAAGTTTGTTCCATTTAGGGGGAGGACGCATCTACCGCGTGGATGGCACCTCTTTTATCCTTCCAGCAGACATTCGCCAGCATAGATCCATGGAGCTTAGCCCAGACGGGAAGTTCATTCTCACACACCACTCATGGGGGGTGGAAAATCTAATTCTTTGGGACACTGCCGGGAAACGAATCTTCGAACAGAAACTCAAGGAACCTGCCTTGGATTCCAAAACCTCCGAAGAAGACTTTTACAAATATCATCACACAAGAGTAGGCGATGACCGCTGGAGTACAGCTTCACCAAAGCTGCCTGTGCTTAATCTTGGATCATACCGCCTCGGCACATGCATCCGACTCTGGAATACCTCAGACAAAGAACAGATTGAGTTTATCAGCCCTGGACAGCAAACGATCAGTCCCGATGGCCGGTATTATGCAAAAGTGGTCCTGGAGGAGCCTTGGAAACAGGGCTGGGAAGCTTGGCAAGGCTGTCTCGAGCTTTGGACGAGAGATAAACAACTGATCAAGCGTCTGCCTCCCACAGATCCGGGGAGCGGAGGTTTAGAATTCAGTTCGGATAGTCGTTGGCTGGCCTGTTCCGGCTCAGACAGTTCATTTATTCCAACGACCCTCTATGAAGCCGAGACTCTATCGAAGCATTCTCAGATCGATCACCTCGGAGATGGGCACTTTGTTCTCGGAAATTCATACTGGCTGTCATGGTTTGCAGGTTATGAAAGCGAGTTTGGCGAGCATGCAGAACCGTTTTTATCACTCTATGATTTATCAGGAGTGCAGGTGGGGGGCATCGCCCCCAAGTCTCTGAGCCTCTCCATGATCGTAAGTCAAAAGGGAGATCATGCTTTTTTGAGTCCTAAATGGTTCGCGTCGTATTGGGGTGATGATCCAGGAGATCGTGTCTCAGAAGACTATCCAGTCTTTGATCTCTCAACCCTTGTGGACTTCACGGAAAGATTCGATCACGCGGATGAAGAGGGGCCGAACTGGTCAGACGTCCATGTTCGAGGTCGGCTAGATCATGAGGGTGCTGGAAAAACCTCTGGTCGTGAAGCCCAGGTGGTTCGATCCACGGCTCGCACGGAATGGCTCATCCAAGTGCGTGGAGGAAACTCCAAGGACTGGAAGACCATTGTGCAGACACGTCAGCCGGTTTCCACGGCCAGCCTGAGTCCTGATGGCAAGCGCATCGTCACTGCCCATGGGGACCGCATCGTGTTTTGGGACTTCATGACGGGCAAAGAGCTGACTCAGTTTACCCTGGGGCAGGATGGATCTGGTGAAGCGGCGGAACGGCTTGAGTTTTCGCCATCAGGCACCCGTTTGGTCATTCATTTGTCGGGAGGGTCTGCGGAAATTTGGGACAGCCGCCCCGTGGAGAAGCGCCTTGCGGATAAGAAGGCGGCTGCGGCCCACAGCCAGGAGGTGGATGCGTATGTGAGCGGTCTGCTCGACAGTCAGCATCCGACGCCAAGTCTCCAGCAGATTGCCATGAATGAGTATCAGGGAGCAGCGCGCGCGAAGTCCCTGGTGCTTGAGCGGCTCCAGAATCGAATCAAAGAGGCTGAGCATCTGGCCGAAAAGATGACCTCTGGCGATGAATCACGGAAGTTCCGACTTCTCATTAGCGAAAGCATCGCCGCCGGAATCCAGCAGTTGCTTCCCACTTTGTCGAACCGGGCCAAGGTTTGTGTCACTGAAAAGATGCAGAAGGCGGCGGTTGATTTGGAGACGGTGAAAAATTGGGTGGGAAACGCCGAGCTGCATGAGCTTTTCGATCATGGAACCGAATGGGAGATGTTTGACGAGTTTTCCGCAGCTCTGACCTACTGGCACAGGCTGACTGCGGACGAGCCTGCCATACCTGCCTATCAAGCACTGCTGCTTCATGTTCAGGGGGACATCCGGCGGGCCATCGAGTTGCTGGAAAAACAAACTCAGGATGCCGGAAAGGCCACGCAAGTATCTTGGGCTGCGATGGCTCTGATTCATGCCAGAGAGAAGCGCTCCAAGGAAGCGCGCGAAGCCTTGAAACCACTCCTGGCAAATGGGGAAGTGTACATGATGGAGAACAGCAATCGCCGTTTTCTGATCTTGGGAAAGACTGGGGAGGTTGAAATGGCAGATTGGGCCTATCAGCCAAAGAATAGCTACCCCAAAAGCCTACCCCCCGCGGTCGAAACCCTGGTTCGTAAAACCCTGGAGGAGATCAAGGAGCACTCCAAAAAGGAAAACTGATCCCGAAAACTTTTTCGCCGAGCCATGAACGCTTCTTCCAACTTTTTGCGCCTGTGGATGTGCTATGAATCCTTTTGACGACCTCTCCCCCCAAGCCCGCGAGATCTCCGATCCCGATGAGCGCACCGTTCTCGCTGAGGACGCGAACAAAGTAGAACGAGCTTCCAAGCTCGTTCTCCAGGCCGGAACGAACTCGGAAGTTCGTTTTACACCCACTCTCATCGGCCCCTACCGCATCCTGGAGCGCATCGGCCACGGTGGCATGGGGGATGTCTTCCGCGCCGAGCAGCGCCAGCCCATCCGCCGACAGGTGGCGATCAAACTCATCCGGCCCGGCTTCGATTCGCATCAGGTGCTGGCCCGTTTCGAGGCGGAGCGTCAGGCGCTGGCGCTCATGGATCACCCGCACATCGCCCGCGTGCTGGATGCCGGGGCTGATAAAAATGGACGGCCCTATTTCGTCATGGAGTATGTGAAGGGCAGCCCCATCACCGAATATGCGGATGAAAAGCAGCTCAGCCTTCCCGAACGTCTGGAGCTTTTCCGCCAGGTCTGTCAGGCCGTGCAGCACGCCCACAGCAAGGGTGTCATCCATCGTGATCTGAAGCCTGGGAACATCCTCGTCAGCACCCAGGATGGCCGCCCCCATGCCAAGGTCATTGATTTCGGGATCGCCAAGGCCACCGCGACGCCGCTCACCGACAAGACGCTCTTTACCCTGCATGATCAGCTCATCGGCACCCCGGCCTACATGAGTCCCGAGCAGGCGGAGGGCAGTCTGGACATCGACACCCGCTCGGATGTGTATGCTCTCGGCGTGCTGCTCTACGAACTGCTGACAGGCCATACTCCGGTGGATGCCGCCACGCTGCGTCAGGCCGCTTATCATGAGATCGCGCGGATCATCAAAGAGCACGAGACGCAGAAGCCGAGCACGCGCCTGCTGGGCATGGCCACGCAAAGAGCGGAGCGCGAGTATGGCAAAGCCTACTCGCCACTTTCTCCCGTTGTATCGCCGCCTGATCCAGCACCTGAAGTGGCGAGTGGTCTGCCGACACACTCGCGCTCCGTCGGCCCCGGAACGCAGACAACCACGCTCCAAACTCTCGCGAAAGCGCGCAGCATCAGCGCCGAGGCGCTCATCAAAACCGTGCGTGGAGAGCTGGACTGGCTGGTGATGAAGGCACTGGAGAAAGACCGTGCTCGTCGTTATGACACGGCGAGCAGCCTCAACGATGACATCGCCCGCTACTTGGAAGGCCAGCCCATCGTCGCCGCACCTCCGGGGGCCACCTACCGGATGCAGAAGTTCATCCGCAAATACCGCGCTCCCGTCTTGGCTGCCGCAGCCCTGCTCACCCTCATGACCGCTGGCATCCTGGGCACGAGCTGGGGGCTCCTGCGGGAGAAGGAGGCGAATGAAGTCGCTCAGACACAGGCGGAGATCTCCCGACGTGCGAGCCAAGAGGCTGAGCAGCAGAGGCTCCTGGCGGAGGCAGCGAAAAAGGAAGCTGAACAGCAAAAGACTACGGCAGAGAAACTCGGCCAGCAGGCTGCCTTGGATGAATACATCGCCAATCTCACCACGGCACAGACGGAACTCAAGACGCGTAACTTCCCGAGTGCGCGGGCACGGCTCGAAGAATGTCCGGCAGAAAAGCGAGGCTGGGAGTGGCACCACCTGTATCAACAGGCCCACGCAGCGCGCTTCAGCCTTTCTTCAGACAAGAAGCCGCTCTGGTTCACCCCCGATGGCTCACGCCTGCTTGTCCAAGACTCGGACAAAAGTCTGCGGCTCTATGACATGCATGGCGGAAAGGATGCCTTCAGGATCAAGGCAGCAGCTTTGCTAGATCGCTCCGATGTCTGCTTCAGTGCAGACGGCAGGCTTCTGCTGGTGCGCTCTGGTGGTTCCAATGACACAAAACACAGCGTCGTGTTGTTTGATGTGGCTTCAGGAAGAGAAAAGCTGCGCTTGCCAGACGAGTCAGTTTCCAACTGTGAAGGCCGGGTTTTGATCAATGCAGATGCCACCCTTTTGGCCTTTGATAAATCAGCCCGGGTCTTCCGAATGGATGGCAGCCATTTTGATCTGGCTCATAGCCCCGACTTAAAGGTGGAGGAGTTGGCATTCAGCCCTGAGGGCTCGCACATTCTCACCGTGACGGAGACAGAGCGCTATGTCTGGGACCGCGAAGGAAGGAAAGTTCAGCATGATCTGGGTGACCATACACGCCCTGATTATGAAACTCCTCCTGCCTTCTGGCAGCCACCCGCAAACCCACCCATTCTCATCCAAGCAGATGGCGTCCGGCTATGGACCATTGCCGGAAAGGAGCACATTGAGACGACGAAGTGGTGGCCAGGGGGGAAAGAAGCTCTATCTCAGGATGGGGCTCGAACGGCGCGAACGAAGGGCGACCAAACTGAAGTTTGGAACCGTGGAAGCACACTCATCGCCAAAGGTATGAGACTCCAAGAGGAACAACGGCTGTTACGATTTAATTCGGATTTCCGCCTGCTGCTGGCGAACGGCATTCCAAACCAAGTTTATGACGCAGATTCGATGGTCAAGCTCGGCTCTTTCATTGGCACAAAGGGCTACGGCATGAGTTCAGATGACTATGAAGGATCTCCTCCAAGGTGGGTGGGGAAAGGCTCTCATCTTCTTTGGTGGGACGGCTTATCATCGCATTTTGGAGTTCGGCTTTATGACGCGGTCGGACAGCTTATTGGAAAGGTAGATGGCGGTGCGGGCACAATGACCAGTCCAGACTCAAAGCATATTTTGATCACTGGATGGCGGGGGGATGCATACGGCATGGGTTACCGTCTGGTGGATACAGACCACTTTGGAAAGCCTGTCCTGTCTGTTCAGGCATGGTCCGATGATCAGCATTGGCGCTTGAGTGAATACGATCAACCTTTGCCCGTTCTACCTCCTCTCAGCGACGATGAGCGCCGCAGAGTGCAACTCCATGTGCAGGGCTGGCTGGAAGGGGAGACCGAGGTGCGCGCGTCCAGAGGGCAGGTCGAACTGGCTTTGAGAAAGATCGAAGGTCGTTCAGAGATCGAGCTGCGCTCACCTGGCAGCGGATGGCGCAAGGTGGTAGCCTCCAAGGAGGAACTGTCTGCTGCCTGTCTCAGCCCGGATGCCAGTCGCATCCTCGCCGTCCGAGGTGGAAAGGTCGTCGTCTGGGATGCTGAGTCTGGCCGCGAACTGACCCAATTTGAGACGAATGAAAAGGTGAGCCGACTCGCCTTTTCACCTGGGGGCAGCCGACTCGTTCTCCACCTGGGCGATGGCAACGCCGAGATCTGGGACTCACGTCCTGCCGCAGATCGCATGAAGGACTTCGAGCAGCGGGGCAGCTTGTGGAAAGAGGCAGATGCCTACATCTCCCAACTCCTGAAGCGTGATCTCCCGACGGATTCACTGATGATGACGGCGCAAAATGAGCGGCAGGCCTCCAGCAGGCTGCATTCCTTCATTCTGGAGCGCCTAGAGAAAGAAATTCAGGTGAGAGACGCCTATGCGCGAGAAGTCCTCAAAGATGCAAAGTTCAGGCTGCTAACCCACGCGACACCTCTTGTTGTGATCAAAAAGGTGTGCAAGGGCGATCCCAGGCTCGAACGCCGAGTGCAGGAGCTGCTAGCCGTCAGCCGACGTGACGCCAGGAGCGTGGAATTGGCAGTGAGAGGCGAATTGATCGAACTCATTGGAACCTATATGTGGGGAGAGCGAATGCACGGAGCATGGCTGGCCGACGATAGGGAGGCAGTCAGTATAATAGCCCGTCAGCCAGAATTCATGGCGGCATTGAAGTATTGGGGACAGTTGCCTGGAGTGTCTGAGTCCAAAGCGTATGCCGCCTATCGGGTGCTGGAGTGGGTGGACCAGGGCAAACTCAGCGAGGCCATCAAGGAACTCAGCACCCAGGCAGCATCCACGCCGCTCATTCCCGAGGCCGTGGCCCTGCTCGCCGCCCTTCAAGCTCAAACCGGAGCACTCAAAGAAGCGCACCAAAGCGTCAACAAACTGCTCAAGGACAGCCCCACCGATACGACTCTCGACCTTACCGTGAAGCAGGTCGAGCCTGTCGATGCCACCCTCTATACCGAGGCTCATCGAATCGAATCGGAACTGGTTAGTGATCCCACAAGTGCCAATTCCTCAAGGGATTCTTTGCGATTCGATAAACCCTCTTGGAAGTCATTACGAAAATGGGCTGACGGGAATTACCACGAGGGCTCTTCAGACATGGCTGCCGCCCAAGCCGCCAAACACCGCATCGTCTCCGAAGATGTCTTCCGCCTGATCGCAATGACTCTGAAATGGATCGAGAAGGCCGCCAAACAAGATCCGAAGCTCTGAACTCAAATCCCAGAATAGGTGGCAAAGGAATGATGGAGAGGCCGTCAAGGATGCTTTTCCTGTATTCGAAGACCGGATTTCGATCTCGGAGGATGAGTCGGTCGTGTTCGGGGGCTGGATTTTGATGTTCGATGACACTTTTCCGGTATTCGGAGATGCTTTTGGGATCGTCGAATATCGAAAATCGGTATTCGGAGACGGGTTTTCGATCTCCGAATACCGAGGGAGCGTCCTGGAATCAGGCGGCGGGTGGGGTGGGGCTGCTTTTGCGGCTGCGGCGGCCACCGGGGTAGGTTTCTTTCAGGTCGGCGTGGAGGCCCTCGGCACCGCTGATGCCTGCATCGGCGGCCAGGGGGAGGTAGTGGTAGTAGGCGAGGTTGGCATCCATGCGGTCCGCTCCGATAACGATGAGGGTGTCATCCACAGGGGTGTTGACCTCGGAGATTTTGGCGCGGATGCGCAGGAAGCTGGCGCGTGCAGCACCGTCTTTGTCGTATTCGGCCACGTTGACGGTGGGCGGCACGGTGTTGGGGTGCTGGTGCATGTAGTTGTCGCACTTTTGGTCAAAGGCGGTGCGCTTGTCACCGAGCTTGAAGTAGCTCTCGCGTTCATCGTCGGTAAGGGTTTTGGCGAAGGCGGCGATCTTGGTGCGGAGGAGTTCTGCGGTGGCGAGGATGTCTGCCTCGGCCTCGGCAGGGATGACGATGGAGACGTCGTTTTGCTGCATGGTAGTGTTGGGTTGGAGGTGGCTTGGCACATCACCGTCCCAGGTAAACTCTGGCCCCATGTCCCAGCGGAGTGGTTCCCCATTGGGAAGGGTCATGTCGAAGCGGAGCGGCAAAGGCATGGGAGCAAATTTCGCCAAAAATCGGCGCAGGGGTCAAGTGTGAAAATGGCGGATTTCTGAAAAAGGCAGGGCTTTACGCATCAAAATAGAATGGGGCTTTTTGCCACAGAATTAACAAGATTGGCAGGATTAACAGGTCTGAAGAATCCTGTTCATCCTGTAACTGAGGCCATGACCAACCATCCGTTGCCGATTTGATGCGTAAGCCCTGTGAAAAGTGGGAGGCCTTGCGGGGCGATCCAAGAACCGTCAGCCTCGGAGCCATGAGCCTGGAGGCACTGATGCATGAAGCCGCCCTTTTGGACGCCGCCAGTCAGCGTAAGTTGATCGGCTATCTGGTGACTCTGCGCGATGAACAGGGGCCGGAGCATCGAAAGGCAATGGCGCGAAGGACCGATGCTCAGCGCCCTGAGCGCAGGCTGACTCTGGATCAACTCGATGCTAAACTCGCTCAAATCGAGCCATGACCTCTTCGCCATCTCCTCGAGCGCTCCGAGCTTGCCAGAAACCCATCTTCGGTTAGCCTTTTTCCATGACCGTCACACCTGAGGAAATCTGCAAACTGCCGCCTGAGATCTGGAAGCGTCTGGCGGCGGGCGAGGACGCTGTGCATATTCGCACGGGAGACTCGGACTGCCTGTTTCGCATCTCAGCGATTGGTCCTGCCGGGGGAACGGTGGCGGATCTATTTCGTGTATTGGCAGATGGCGGAATCTCGGACGATGAGGAGATGGAGGAGTTTGCCAGGAATGTGGAGGAGGGCCGGAAGCTGATGAACCAACCTCTTGTCTCGCCATGGGATACCTGATCGACTCAGGCATCTTCATTGCCGTGGAAAGGGGCCATCTGACGCTGGACATGGTCGAAGGAAAGGCTGCGGGTGAGGTGATGTTCATGTCGGTGGTCACGCTGAGTGAGTTGTGGCATGGCGTGCATCGGGCCAGCTCAGTGGAGCGGTCGGTCCGCAGAACGGAAGCGATTCAAAAGGCGCTCCGCGTGGCTCCGACCTTGAACATCGATCCAGGGGTGGCTCAGAGGCATGCGCGTCTTTGGGCCTATTTGGCGGAACGCGGAGAGCTGATCGGCGTGAATGACTCCTGGATCGCTGCAACGGCCTTGTTTCATGACCTGACCGTGGTGACACGAAATGTCCGGGAGTTTCATCGAGTGCCCGGTTTGCGGTATGAAGTGTGGTGATGAACGGCGACTCGCTTTGCTGCTCTCATGACCCACCTCCTCTCCCAGCCCGCTCGGGTGATGCTGAAGCAGCCAGTCGTCTGTGGCAGGCTGTCTATGCCGAGCTGAAGCTGATGGCGGCGGGGAAGATGGCCGGAGAGAACCGGCAGGTGACGCTGCATGCGACGGTGCTGGTGCATGAGGTGTGGCTAAGGCTGGGCGATGGGGCGGCGGCGTTCGATAACCGGGCACATTTCTTCACCGCTGCCTCGGAAGCGATGCGGCGCATCCTGGTGGATCAGGCTCGGCGGCGGCTGAGTCAGAAACGCGGCTCAGGGGAAGAGGCGCTGCCGATTGAAGAAGCCGAGATCGTGGCGGCGGGTACGGATGAAAAGATCCTGCAAGTCCATGAGGTGCTGGATGAGCTGGCTCTTAATGCTCCGAGACAGGCAGAGATCGTGCGGCTGCACTTCTTTGTGGGGCTGACGAATGACGAGATCGCCGCTCTGCTGGGCATCGGCGAGAGCACGGTGCGCCGCGAGTGGACGCTGGCGAAGGCCTGGCTGTTTCAGGCGATTCAGAGGACTTCCTGAGAGATTTGCATCATTCCTTTGGTCCCGGCGTAGCGCAGCTCCAAGGAGCTGACAGCCATGCTTTCCCGCTGTGTTGGAGCGTGCTATGCTCGTATCTTCCCTGCCGCCATGCTGGCTTCCTTTCGCAGTTACCCACCAAGCTTCCGCCTTCTTCTGCGGAGCATGGGGCTGCATTTCTTGTTGCTGACGATGACGGCCTCGGCGCAGACGCCTGCTTTGTCCTGGTCGGAGCGGGAGACACGGCTGGCCAATGAGTATCTGTCCCTGCTGGTCGGCCAGCCGGAGTATGGACGGGTGGTGGACCTGCTGTGGGCGCTGTATGAAAAGCATGGCTCCACGCAGCTCCTTTTGGAAAATGTCTCCGCGCAGGCCCTGGCGCGGCCCGGTCCGACGGTGCTGCTGGTGCAGGGGCATCTGCTGCGGAAAAGCGGCGATCTGAAAAAGGCGGCCTCCGTTTATGATGAGGCGCTGAAGCTGGATGCGAAGAACCCCACGGCACTGCGCTCCCGCGCCGACCTGGCGCGCGAGATGGCTGAGCCGGGCATGGCGCTGACGCTGATGGAGCGGCTGCTGGCGCAGATGGCGGACACAGATGCAATGAAGCCGCAGGCATGGATCGAGCTGGGCACGCTGGCGCTGGCGACGGGCCGGAATGCGGAGGCGGCCTCGGCGTGGGAGAAGGCCGCGCGGCTGCATCCGGTTGACTTCGACCTCGCGCGCCAGGTGGCAGAACTGCTGCTCCGCGCGGGTTTCCCAGACCGGGCCGCCGCCTTCTACAGCACTCTGGCGGAGCAGAGCGACCCGCAGCGGCGACTGGATGCGCTCTATGATCTGGCGCGCATTCACGAGCACGCGGACCAGTTTGCGCTGGCGGATGCGGCGCTGCTGAAGGGGCTGGAGCTGCTGGACTTCCGCGATGGGCGTTACGCGGACTTTTTCCGCCGCCGGGTGCGGCTTCATGAGCGGTTCGGCAGTCTGGATGAGCTGCGCAAGCAGCTCGAAGGTACCGCCGGGCACAGGCCGGTGAATGAGCGCGCGCTTCGGGATCTAGCGCGCTTCTTTGAGATCACGGTGGACCTCGACGCGCATCTGGCCGCGCTACGCACGCTGGTGAAGGAGGTGCCGCAGGTGGATGACTACCGCTGGGAGCTGGTGCGCGCCCTCCTGGACCATGAGGGCGCGGGCGAGGCAGCAAAGCTGCTGGATGAGCGCATGAAGGGCGACGGCGGCGACCTACCCGCGATCGTGTTCCTGCGCTGCGAAGCCGATCTGCGCTCCGGCGATCCCGCTGCGGCCACGGCGCGGATTCAAAAGCTGCTCTCGGCGCAGGGGGCGAGCCTGGAGGTGGAGAAGCAGGCGCTCGCCTTCGCCCAGCAGCGCGCGCTGGACCCGGTGGTGGAGACTATCCTGCGGGCGCGGATGCAGCGCGATATGGCGAAGGCGGAGAGCGTGTTCGAGCTGGCGGGCTTTTACCGGGCGCGCAAGGACATGGCGGCTGCGGATGCGCTGCTGCGCCAGTTCACCCAAAGCGCCACCAATGAGGTGGAGCGCCAGCGCCGACTCAATGATGCCGCCGCCTTCCTGGCCGCTGGCAGTGATCTGGACAGCGCCATCATGCTGGCGCGCGAGGCCGCTGGCAAGGCGGGCGCGGGGCGCGAGGAGCTGCTGCGCCTGGCCGACCTGCTGACTGAGCACGGGGACATGGAGGAGGCGGAGACGCTGCTGGAAAAGGCATGGGCCGCCAGCAGGACGGACGAGGACCGAATTGATGTGGATGAACGGCTTTTTTCCGTGCTCATGGGCGAAAAGAAAACCGAGGTGAAGGCGCGCAACGGCACGGCGGGAGACTTTCGCCTGCCAGATGCCTTCACGGGCAAGGGGTTCGCCAGCGACGACCCGGCCGGCATCAAGGAAGCGCTGCCGGAGCCGGTACTGGACAAGGCGAGGAGCCTTTCTGAGAAAGCGGTATCCGCCGAGGAGGTCTTCCGCGCCGGCTGGTGGGTTGTGCGGACGCAACTGCACGACGCGGCCTACACGCTGCTGCACAGCCTGCAATCCGACCCTGCCACGGGCAAGCCGCGCGAACTCCCCATCGAGGCGGAGAAACTGCTGCTGGACCTGACCCTGGCGGATGGGAACAAGATCCTGGCCATGCGCGTGCTGCGCCGCCTGATGCAGCGGGATGGCACCAACCGCGTCCGTTACGCGCTGCGCCTCAGCGAGCAGCTCATGGAGCACGAGCAGGCGGCCACGGCATGGGCTTCGGCTCAGCTTGCACCGGAGGGCGCGGGCTGGCGGCTGGCGGCACCGCGTTCCGCCTGGCCCGCGCTTTCCACCGATCCGTCCGTGCAGAGCGCCGTGCCGACGCCGCAGTCCATCTCCGCCACACGCACGGGCTGGCGGCTGGATGGGCTGCCGCCTGCCTCCGCCACACTGGCCACCGCTTTTCTGGAGCAGGCTTACCGGGAGTCGCCGGACTCGGACCAGCTTCTCTCCGCGCTGACGCAGTGCTACACGCTCCAGCGCCGCCATGAGGATGGATTGAAGCTGTGGCGGGAGGCGGTGAAACGCGCCAGCGGCGGCAGCACGGCCATCCCGCTCATGGAGCGCTACGCGGAGATGCTGCTGCGCCAGCAGCGGCTGCCGGAGCACATCGCGGTGCAGATGCGCATTGTCGAAAGCGAGACGGATGTGAAGCGCCGCCGCGAGGCATTCAAGCGCTTCTTGGACCGCCTGCTGTGGACGGAGCAGGGCGGGGAGCTGGCTCCCGAGACAATGACGGAGCGGCTGAAACTAGTGGGGGATGCCATCAACGAGCAAGTGCGGCGGCATCCCTTCGACGGCTTTTACCACGAGGCGCTGGCCCAAGTGCATGAGCGCAGGGGAGACGCGCCGAAAGCCTTCGCCTCGATGAAGCTGGCCTACTACACCACGCCTGACACGCCCTTCTCGCTCGACCAGCTTCGCGATGCGGCGCTGCGTGTCCCGGATCTGAAGTCCGCCATCTATTTCCAGAAGCAGATCGCCGCTGGTGCGCCGCCGAAGGAGCTTGCCGCCGAGTCCCGTCGTCTGGTCGAGCTGCTGGAGCAGACCTTCCAGATCGCCGAGGCGGACCGTGTGCGCCGCCGCCTGGAGAGCCGCTTTTCCCAAGATGCCGCTGCTTTAGAAGACTTGGCCGGACACTACAAAACGACCGGGCAGGATGAGGCGGAGCGCCGTGTCTATGAGCAGGTGGCGCGCGTGCGGCCCTGGGATGCGCGGTCGCTCCTGCGCATCGCGCTGAAATGCCTGCGGCTGGCCGATGAGGACGCGGCGGAGAAGCATCTGCGCGAAATTTTGGCTGGTACGACCAAGCAGGCGTTCAGCACAAAGGCCGCCAGCCCGGAGCGGCTACCCCTGCCGCTGGCGGACACGCGCAAGGCGGGCACACCCGGCCCCATCACGGAGATCAGCGGTCTGCTGGACACAGTGCCCGGCATGGACCAGCAGGAGATGAAGCGCCTGCGCGCCTTTCTGGCAGTGCCGCGTGCAGAGTTCACGGAGTTGCCGGAGCCGATGGAGCTAGTGCGCCTGCGCGCCATTGAGGAGCTGGCAAAGCTGCTGCTGCAGGAAGGCGGCCCGGCCTTGCGGCAATGGGTGTCCGACTGGTCGGGGAAAGCGTCGTCCAGCCCGCTGGAGCGGCTGTGGGCGCTCTACTATGCGGGCGCGGGACCGCAATGCCGGGCGGTGCTGCGGCAGGTGATGGGGGCCGCCACTGGCTTCGAGGCGCAGTTTTGCCTGCTGTGGCTGACACTGCGCTCCCACGGGATGGCAGATGCCCTGCAATGGGCGGGGCAGCCGGGGCTGGACGTGGACGTGCTGGAATCGCGGAAACGGCTGCTGCTGATCGTGGCCTCCATGCTGGCGGATCTGGACACTTTTCGTTATGTCAAAGGCGAGCTGGCCGTGCTGGGGGCGGCGCGCGTGCTGCGGAATGCGCCGGTGTTGGAGATCACCCGCCGCCTGCAGGACCAGCAGCGTTACACAGAGGCGCTGGAGCTGGGCGAGAGCCTGCGGCGGAACTCCACCGCGCTGGCGGACGACTATGCCTTCTTCCTGGCGCGCATCGCAGAGTCGGCAGAGCGCTGGGATCTGGCGCGGCTTTACCTGGGCCAGGTGGTGCGCGGGCCGGTGCTGCCGGGCAGCTACCGCAGCACCTATGACCCGTACCTTCTCAGCCTCAGCACTGCCAGCCGTCTCGCCGCCTCCGGGCAGGAGCGGGAGGAGACGCTGGGGGCCGCGTGGCGGCAGCTCCAGAGCATCCCGAACTCCGGCCTCACCCGGCTGCGGCGTGCTGCGGTGGCCGGGCTGGCGGGCGCACAAAACACGGCGGCGGCGGAGTTGCAGGACTTCATCACCAGTGACTTCCTGGCCGCGCGTGCGGTCGGCGACATGAAGGGGATGCTCATGCCCCAGGGGTCAACGCGCGGGGATGAGGCCATGCACCTGCGCAGTCTGTGGGAGGAGACGCGGGAGATTCAGGCGGCCTTTGTGCAGCAGGGGCTGGGGCGCGTGGTGCATGAGGTCAATGACGGCCTCACCGAGCGCTGGGGCGGCAGCGGCCTCAGCTCACGCAGCGGCCTGGAGTTCGGCGAATGGCGTCTCGGCCATCTCATGCGCCGCCTGCGCGGGGCCGACTACCCGACGCGGCTGCGCCTGCTGCGCGAGCACCTGGCCAGCGTTGACATGAACATGGAGGTCTCCGTGGACATGCTCAGCGAGCTAGGCGGTCGCCTGGAGTCCTCCGGCATGGCGCGCGAGGCCATCGAAGTCTATCAGCAACTCCCCGGCCGCGCCCCGGCGAACCCGGAGTACGCGCAGTGGCTCATCCGCGCCAGCGAGGCGGCTTTGGACACGAAGATGGGCCTCAAATTCACTCTGCAACTGCTGCTGGCCGAGCCGCCGATGAAGCCGCCGCAGCCGGGGGATGAGGTGCTGCGGGAGAAGCACGCGCACTTTCTGGCCCTGGACTTCGACATCGCCGACCTGCACCGGCGCGGCTTCTTGGCGCAGATCACCCCGGTGCTGCAGGGGCGCATCCCGCCGGAGGTGCCTTATCTGCGGGAGCTGGCCCTGCTGCGCGAGCGCCTGGGCCAGGACGACCATGCGCTGGCCGCCTGGGAGCGGATGCACGCCGCCTTCAAGGCCAACGCCGAAAGCGGCCTACTGCCGGATGCCGAGAGCTGCCTGCATCGTGCCGATCTTTTAAAGAAGCAGGGCAGGGTCCAGGCAGCCCTTGAGGCGCTGCGGGACGTGGCGCTGACGGAGAAGTCCGGCGCGCTGGGGCGTGAGGCGCTCAAAGCACGCGCTAGCCTCGTGGCCGAGACCGGCGGCTGGGACGAATTCCGCGAACTCATGGCCGTGGCGGTGGAGCGGAAATCCCTGGACGCGATCACCCAGCTCACCGAACTGCTGCGCACGCACGGGCGCGAGACGGAGGCGCTGAACTTCCTGACCCAGGCAGAGCGCAGCCTGCGGGAGGATCCTGAGCGCTTCCGACTGCGGCTGGAGCTGCTGAAACTGCTGGCCCATGACCCGGCCTGGACGCCGGAGCGTGGCCGCGCGCAGGTGGCGGCGCTTTTCCGCGTGCGCAATCGCGACCGCGATGCCCTGAAGCTCGTCCTGGACTGGCTGGGGCGGCAGGCGCAGGGGCGCAACCGCGCCGCCTGGATCACCCTGCTGCGCGCCGAGTCGCGCGCGGGGGCGGACCGCCCGATGGGCACACTGGCCCTCAGCGCCTTTGCCAAAGACATGCCGGAGGCCGCAGGCGATGACTTCATCCAGGGCTGGGCCACCGCGATTGAAGGCGACCGCGTCTGCCTGGAGCTAGGTGCCGAAACCCTGCTGGCCGCTGGCCGCGCGCGCTGGGCCTGGGACGCCTGCCTGGCGCTGCAAGACCTGCCCACGCTGCGTCTCGATGGCCGCAAGCTCCCCCTCATGGTGCGCGCGGCCCATGCATTGGGAGATGCGGTGATCGTCCGCGAGCTGTTCGCCGAGGTCGTCCGCATGAGCATCCCCGGCGGCAACCAGCCCGTCGAGTGGGCGCGCGCCTTTGAGGAGGCGGGGGAGGTGGGCCTAGCGCGGGAGCTTTACCAGGCGGCGCTGGACCGGCTGGATGCCACCCAGGGCAGCCAACCCGATCTCAGCGCCGCCTGGGTGCGCTTCCTCATCCACCAGCGTGAGTTTGAGGCCGCCGAAACCCACCTCATGCGCCAGGGCTGGCTGATGACGACTGACAGCGCCAAACTCATCTTTGAGCTTTACCAGGCATGGGGCAGACTGCCTACCATTGAGACGGAACTGCCGAAATTCCACTTGCCCGGCGGCATCGAGAAAGAAGTCCTCTTTCTCAGCCGCCAGGCGCTGGGACTGCCGCCGCCAGATCCCGTCCTGCTCCCGCCATGAAAATTTGCCAGTCTATCCTCCTCATCGCCATGCTGCCCCTAGCGGCCTGCGTTTCCCCCACGAAGCGGGAGGAATCGCCGCTCATGTCCCAGCGCCTCTCCCAGCGCATCGCCAGCAGCACGAAGCGGATGAAGAACCCGAACGACCGCAGCTATTTCGACAAGGCCATGCAGGCCGGTCTGGGCAACAAAAGCGAGACGGGCCGCTGGTTCAGCCGCCAAAAGCATAGCACCAGCCCCTTTACCGGCAGCAAGGGCTACACGAACACGCCGGGCTACAAAACCAGCATCTTCTCCGGCGGCGATGACCGCAGCCGCTTGGGCAGCCAGCAATTCACCAACCGCGAAAAGACCCCCGCCTATGCCGACCAGACCTTCGATGCCGACACTAGCCGCTTCGCCGACAAGACCGCGCGCGAGGGCGGCCAGACCTACGCCGGAGCAGACAGCACCTTCAAAACCAGCGCTAACCGTGCCGGTCAAAAAAGCCAGGAAAAGAATGACCGCCCCAAGTTCATCGAACTCGAAGAAAACAGCCGTCGCCCCGCCTACTCTGAAGACCAAGTCCGCAAGCTCCTGGGCCGGGATTGATCTGCAAAGTTAGTTACTTATGCTGAGCAAAACAGCGAATGCCCAGCATCTTGCGTTTTGTTTTGCTGGATGGTTTTGCCGGTCTCCCGCCGTACTTGGCTCCATGAGACTCTGCCGTATTTTGTTGGGAGGAAAGCCATGAACTTGGCACGAATTGCTCAGCTCCTAAGCTTGTTCGGTGCCGTGACGATGCATGGAGCGGATGCGACGCAGGAGGCTCCGTCACCGGGAGACGATTCAGCGATTCCTCACTCAGTGAAGGAGGAGGACTTCGAAGCACTGTTCACAAACTCGCCATTCACTCGTTCCTTGGGCGTTTCCGATTCGCTCATCCTCACGGGCGTCGCGCATGTCGAGAACGATGTCTTCGCCACCCTGCTCGACACGGCAACCATGGAGTCTCATGTCGTCTCAAAAGTGGCCAATCCTCGGGGATGGCAATTGGTCGGCGTCGGAGGCGATGCAGCCAAAATCCAAACATGGTCGGCCAAGATCCAAGTCGCAGGAGGACAAGTCATCTCCGTCCGCTACCAAAAGCCGCCAAAAAAAGTCGTCCGCGCAACTTCGATCGGCGGCGGCTCCAGCGGTACTGGCGTGAACTCTCCGCCTTTAAGCTCGTCTCAGATGGAAGAGGCGAAACAAGCCGCCGTGAACTACCGCGAAGGATTTACCTCGGATGGCTACCCCCGGCAACCGCCGCCTGAGATGGTGGAAAAACTCGCGCGGCTCAGTGTCAGTCAACGCGAGGACATCAACCGCCATATGCTCGGCCTGCGTAACCAGGGCCTCGGCATGGAGGAACGGCGCAAGATCTATGAGAACCTAGTGGACCGTTCGACCCAAGGAAGACGTTGATTTGCACCGCAAGAGAACAGAAGACCGCAGAGAATACATTTTTGAATGCCTTTCCGATTCAACAACGCTTCCAGGAGTTTCTGGCCTGGTTTCCCCAGCCGTGGAAGTCGTCTGGCTGGTTCATTATCTCAATAGAGCGACAGACACGAATGGCACCTATTCACACCACCAGCCGACCTATGCGTTTTGAAATCGAAATCGTGGCCTTCGTGCCCGAATTGAACTCCAGGAAGTCGTGCTCGATGCCGTCGCTGAAAATCACGCCATTCTCACCCATCAGCGATTCGAGCACCAGCGGCTGCTGCGGCGTGACTTTGCCAAAAATGAGCGACGTGCCCGTCGTGTTGCTCGGAAACGGCTCGCGCACCGTGAAGTAGAGGTAGTTCGACTCCCACGGAAATTTCGTGTCGTGCGGTGGTGCTGCCTCCGCACGGCCAGAAGCCACCGCCACGCCTGCCGCACCGGCCATGAGGCTCTTGAACCAGCCCGTGGAGCCGAGACCGGTCGAAACGATCACGCCGCTCGACGAATGATTCTCCGCCGCCTTCCCGCTGGCGATGCGATAGCGTGCCGAGCCGTGTGATTTCATGCCGATGAACAAATCGTTCACGGCGCATAGGCTCAGGCCCGTGTTCAGCTTTGCCTCCGCCATCGTGACCTCGCGCTTCGGACGGCCGCCACGCAGCACCTCACGCATCACCTTCTCCAGATGCTCTACATGAAAAGGCAGCAGTTGTCCGTCCCAGCGTTTCGAGTCTGGATTCACGCCCACCAGTGGCTGGCCGTTCAAATATTTCAACGTGTTCGCCACCAGCCCGTCCTGGCCCAGCGCGACCACGATGTCCTGCTCGCCAAACACGAAATTTGGCAAAAAAGCCCGCTGCACCACCTGCACGCGGCCCAACTCGCTCATCGTGTGCTGCGCCTTCGAGATCGCCTCCTGGTAGGCTGCGTCTTCGCGTTCGTAGTCGCTGAAATCGCCGCCGAGATTGCTCACATAAAACCGCGCTTGCGATTTCGTCGCAAACTTCGCCTTCAAGTCCGCCAGCCGCGTCGCGCGCACGACGAGGATGATCTTCGTTTCCGTGAGCCGATTCATTTCCTCGGTGCAGGCTTGTCCAGCAGCTCACGCAGAAGATCTGGCGAGATGTTGAGCTGGCCAATCTTGTCGGCCTTGCTCGCCAGTTCCTGGAATGCAAAGGCGATGAGCTGCTCCGGCTTCATGCCCGAAGTTGCCAGCGCCTGCAGCACGCTCGCATCCGCGCTCGCCAGCGCCTTCATCGTCGTGGAGATGCCGTAACCACGCGCATCGGCCTCCGCCTTCGCATTCTCCGCCGCCAGCGCCACCAGCTTTTTGCGCTCGTCTTCGAGACCGATGTTCGTTTCGAGCTGCGCACGCTCCAGTTGCGCCTGCTTCTCCTGCACGGCCTTCTCCGCGTCCATCTGCGTCTCGCGGATCTGCCGCTTCTTGTTCTCCACCGCGATCTCCGTGTTCAGTTCGTTCTCCTTGATACCGCGCTCCTGCTCCACCGCCGCGTTGCGTCGCGCATAGATCGCCTCATCGGCACCACGTAACAATTGCTCACGCGTTTCCGCCTCCAAAGCACGCGCTGTCTCCGGCGTCGGCTTGATTGCCAACAGCGACAGCCCCAGCACCTCCAGGCCGAGCGCCGCCAGCTCCACCGACGTGCCAAGCTGGCCGCGAATCGCCGTCACCAACGCCTCCGAGGCACGCAGAGCCTGCTTCAACGACAACTTCTCGATCTCCGCCCGCGCCAGCACATGCACGAGGTTGATGACACGCTGCGGCAACTTCTCCGGGTCTTCCGACGCATAGCCGCGCCCGCTCGGCTCCAAAGTGAAGTCCATCAGCCCCGCCACCTTCTTCGGCTCCGCGATCCGATACGTGATCTGCCCCTGCAAGCTCACGCTTTGATAATCCCCCGTCTGCTCCTCAAAGATGAACGGCACATCCGTGCTCCCCACCGGCACCGCCACTAGCGAAGTCGTCGGCGAGTAATAAAAGAACGAAATCCCCGTCCCCTCCCGCACGACCTTCCCGCCGCTGTATTGAATGACATGAGTCGTGGGAGCAATCTTGATGAATCGAAGGCCGAACATGGTGTGTGGGGTGAGTTGGAGGTTTGAGATGAAAAAGTGTCACAACTTGCCGCATAGATAGTCATCCAGGCGAGGGTTGATCCGACGCGCGAAAATGCCGTGATACCACGGCGAGCGCCATTGAAGCAAGATCACAAATATCGTCATCGGAAGCTGCCAGCCACAAGCAGGCCACCACCCCCAGTCTCCCAGCGCCAGATGCACGCCGATATTCACCACCAGCACACCTGCCCAGAGCAGTTCCAGCACTCTCCAGACCAGGAACACATTGCAGAACAAAAAGAAATGCCCCAGCGCCATCGGCACCACCCAGCACAGCGGAAAGTCAGTCGAGTGAAGCCACCACGTCAGCCCAAACCCCAGCGCCAGGATCAGCACATCCCAGATGGAGAGGCGAAACCCGTATTGGCGAATAGTTGGAGGATTGTGGTTCATGGGTTTTCCAGAATCAGTTCATACCGTTGCCGGTCCGCCTCCGTGAAGCAGCAAAAGATCACCCGTTGGACAGACGACGGCTCCCGCAAGAACTCCTGCACCGCCCCAACGGCAATCTCCGCCGCTTGCTCCGCCGGAAAACAATACACGCCCGTCGAGATGCACGGGAACGCGATGCTTTGCAGCCCATGCTTGGCGGCAAGCTCAAGCGAGTTTCGATAACACGACCGCAACAACTCCGGCTCTCCATTGCAGCCGCCATGCCAGACAGGCCCCACGGTGTGGATGACATGTCGCGCCTTCAGCCGATAGCCTTTAGTGATCTTCGCCTCACCCGTGCGGCAACCGTTCAGCGTCATGCATTCCGCGACCAGTTCTTGCCCGGCAGCCCGATGAATAGCCCCATCCACGCCACCACCGCCCATAAGCGACGTGTTGGCCGCGTTCACGATGGCATCGACATCGAGTTGGGTGATGTCGCCTTGGAGGGCTTGGAGATTGGTTGTCATGAGAAGGATTGGGTAACCTTGATAAGGCCGATGATGTGTTGGTTGAACTCCTCCAGTTCCTCGGCGGGCACCCACAACTCGCGGTGCATGGCTCCGCCGACGACCTGTTCCGAATGGCGGCTCAGAAAGTCGGCATCGACCTCGAATCGCGTCACAAAGCCCGAGCCAGAGGCGGGGACGTTCCAGTCACGGGCGATCTGGATGGCGTAGTCCTCGTTCTTCACGGGATAGAAGATGGGCTGATCCGGCAGACGAGGTGGAAAGGCTTTCCAGCCGCTTTGCTCGATCAAAGCGAGTTCCGTTGGGCCAACGGGCCGATAGAGAGTGGTCGTTCTCATATCTCAAACAGGAATCCCTTCTTCTTCTGTCGCTCATACTTCACCGGATCAAACCGGAAGATCTGCGCGGGGCGATGCGCTCCGTCGCGGTGGGTTTCTTTGAGGGGGATGAGGAGGTCGTAGCCGAGGACTTTTTTGCGGAAGTTGCGTTTGTCGATGTCGGTGCCGAGGACGGCCTCGTAGAGGCGCTGGAGTTGCGTGAGGGTAAACTTCAGCGGCAGCAGCTCGAAGCCGATGGGCTGATAGGTGAGCTTGCCACGCAGGCGGGTGAGCGCGGTGGCGAGGATGTCGGCGTGATCGAAGGCAAGTGCGGGAACCTTGCCAACGGGAAACCAGCCAGCCTCGGCAGCATCGGTCGTGGCGGTGACAGCACCGGGTTTCACAAGCGCGAAATAGGCGACGCTGACGACGCGCTCTCGTGGATCGCGCTTCACGGTGCCGAAGGTGTAGAGCTGCTCCAGGAAGACATCCTTGAGGCCGGTTTCCTCCGCCAGCTCGCGGCGGGCGGCGTCATCGAGCGTTTCCTCGACACGGACGAAGCCGCCGGGAAGCGACCACTTGTCTTTGAAGGGCGGCAAGCCGCGCCGGATGAGCAGGACCTGCAAGTCACCGCCGTCGAAGCCGAAGACAACGCAATCGACCGTCAAGGCAGCACGTGGGTATTGGTAAGTGTGCTTCACACACGATTAATCGTTTGCGTATTACATGAAGTCAAACTAGGAGACATAATTTGTCCGGCAAGGCATAGGCACTTGCTACAGAGCAAAGTAAAATGCAGGCAACCTCTGTCGCTACGGCCAAGGGCAGAATCACTTCTTCTTCCGCTTCGGCTTCGCCACATCATCTGGCAGCGGACCGGCCATGGGTGGGGTTTCAAAGAAGGTGCCGTCGTTTTCTACGCGCGGGTCTTTGGTGCGGGTGAGTTCAGCCATGAGGCGCGTGCGCATCTGGTCGCGGATGGTGGCGTATTCGGGATCGGCGGCGACGTTTTTGATCTCGAAGGGGTCTTTGCCGATGGCGTACAGCTCCTCGCGCGGACGCCGGGCGAAGGCCCAGTCGAAGTGCTGCTTCCACTGCTGGTTGTCGCGCTCGCCGATCAGCCAGGCCTTGGTGGGGCTGCTGTCCATGTCGGCAAAGCTGATGTGTGTGTTGTTCGTCAGCTCGGCGGGGCTCGCGCCGGGGTTGGCGGGGTCGCCCATGGGCCAGCGGTCGGGTTTGAAGTTCAGGATGTAAAGGTAGTCTGGCGTGCGCAGGGCGCGCTGTGGGTAAGGCAGGTAGCCCGCGCGTGCGGACTCGACATGGCGCTCGCGGCCGGTGACGACCCAGGTGCGCTCTGGGTCCACGAGGCCGCTTTTCTCACTGCGCAGGACTTTCAGCAGGCTGCGTCCGGTCATCACCTCCGGCGGGGTCTGGCCGCCGAGTTCCAGGTAGGTGGGGGCCAGGTCGGTGAGGTTCACGAAGTCATCCAGCACACGCCCGCCGACTGTGCCTGCGCCGCGCATGGCGAGTGTGACGTGGGTGCCGAAGTCGTAGAGGTTGCACTTGCCATGCGGGAAACCGGGCGCGCCGTGGTCGCCGCTGACGACGACGAGGGTGTTATCCAGCTCGCCGAGGGCTTCGAGTTTTTTGAGATGCACGCCGATGCAGGCATCAAAGGCCTGCACCTCGCCGAAGTAGTCGGCCAGATCCTCGCGCACCTCCGGCACGTCGGGGAGGAAGGCGGGCATCTTGCCCTTGAGCTGCTCCGGGTCCATGCCCCAGAGAGCCTTGGCACTGCCTTTGACCCATTTGCGATGCACATTGGTAGGCCCGTACCAGTAGCAGAAGGGCTGGCCTACGGGGCGGGCGGCGAGGAAGGCATCGAAGTTCGCCGCCACCTCATCGTATAGCTCCTGCTTCGCCGCCTCCACTGACTTGCCTGCGGCCACCATCTTGGTGACGTTTTCAGAGAAGTCATTCACGCGTCGGCCCGCATTCTCATAGGCGTGGGCCTGCTCGCCATACGGGGCGTCGGCGGGTGAGCCTGGACTCCAGACCTTGAAGGCTTTGCCAATGTGATAGCCAGCATCTTTGAGCAGCAGCGGGAAGGCCGGGATGTTCATGTCCCACTTCGCGCCCTGTAGGATCGCCGCGCGGCCCGTGCGCCAGAAATACTGGCCGGAGAGTAGCGAGCTGCGGCAGGGCGTGCAGGAAGGCGCGGTGACGTGCGCGTTTTTGAAAAGCACGCCCTCGCTGGCAATGCGGTCAATGTTCGGCGTCTTGATCAGGTCGTTCACCGTGCCGGGGCCATCCAGCTTCTGGTAGATGCTGGCATAGCGCCCCATGTCATCGGCGAAACAAAAGAGAATGTTGGGGCGCTTCGTCTCCGCAGCGGAGGCGAAGGGGGAGAGGAGGAGGCAGAGGGCAAGCAGGCGCATGGTGGTGGGAGGGGAGACTGGGCGTGAACGAAGCGGCTGCGGACTGACTTGCAGCGGGCTTCCTCCGAACCCACGATGTCTGCACATGAACGAGCGCTACGAGTTGCTAGAAAAGATCGCTGAGGGCGGGCGCGGCGTTGTGCATCGGGCGCGGGATAGGGACACGGGGCGGGAGGTGGCATTCAAGCGACTGAACGCGCACATCGCCGCCACTGAGTTGCAGCGGGAGGTGCGGGCACTCACGGCTATCAGGCATCCGGGGGTGGTGGAGCTGCTGGACTCTGGCATGGATGAAACGAGTGGCTTTCTCGTGCTGGAGCTGCTGACGGGGGAGACGCTGGACGCGCGTGCCTCCCGCGCTGCGCTGACCCTAGCGGAGTTTCATGCGCTAGCGGAGCAGAGCCTCGCTGCGCTGAATGCGGTTCACAGCGCTGGGTTCATCCACCGGGATGTGAAGCCGGAAAACTTGGTGAGTGCGGAGTTTGGGGTGAGTACTGCGGAGTGGAGGTTGCTGGACTTTGGGCTGGCGGTGCCACTCGGTGAGGCTGCGGTGGGCGCGGCGGTGGGCAGCGTGCATTTTATGGCACCGGAGCAGTTCGCGGGCGGGCCAGTGGATGAGCGCACCGATATGTATGCGCTGGGCTGCACGCTGTACTTCGCGCTCAGCGGGCGGTTTCCTTTTGATGGAGAGACCAGCGCGCAGGTCATCACGGCGCATTTGTACCTGGACCCTGCGGCTTTGGAGGCGGTGCCGCCTGCGATTGCAGGGTGGGTGGGGCGGCTGATGAGGCGGAGGCGGGAGGAGCGTCCGGCGGACGCGCGGGAGTGTGCGCGGCTGCTGGGGGAGGCGATGCTGGCCTCACTGGAGTGAGGCGGTCCGGGGGCGATGACCGCGCTCTGGCGAGCGCGCCTACGGTCTGGCATCTTGACTGATGACCTGCGGGGCACGGCGGCGGATGCCGATGAAGACGGGTGAGCGCTGCGGCTCCAGCTTGCGCAGCCAGGGGTGGCCGAATTTCCACAGCGTATTGTAGGCGGTGAAGTGCCAGGGGCCATCCTCGGTGCGTAGGCTGTATTGGAGGGCGCGGCCACCGTCTAGAAGGGTGGCGTGTTGGAGGTCGAGCTTGCGCGCTAGCTCGGTGACTTCGCTGACATTCATGACGCCACCATCGCCGGAGAGGACAAAGACGATGCTGCCATCTTTGCGCATCCCGGCAAGCGCACGGTAGGTGATCTTGGAGCCGTCGAAGTAGGCGTCGGGCTTTTGGCCGACGTAGGAGAAGACGGTGTGGCTTTTCATGACGGAGGGGTAGCCCTGGGTGGCTTCCTCGATGGGGCCGGGGATATCGTCGAGCAGAGATTTTGGCCCGAAGTAGGGGCGGCCGCCTTTGACAAAGAAGGTCCCGCTCCACTCTGGGAAGTTGGGATGCACTTGGCGGCCCTCATGCCAGACGTAGCCCAGCGGCCTGCCCTGCGGATCGCGGAAGTTCGCGGTGATGGCAAAGGCGAGGTGGTCGCTGTCTAGGCGCTCCGCCGCAGTGGTGAGGGCGAATTTGGGCTTGAAGCTGGTCATAAACTCAAACTCGCGCGCGGTGATGACCACGACATGCACCTCCGCACCCAGGAGCATCTGCGCCATGTTCCCGACCACGCCGCCGCTGCGGCGGACCTGTAGCGTGCTCCAATTCAGGCCCGGCTCTGCATGACGCTCGATTAGGGCCAGGCCGGCCTCTGCTGGGGTCAGGGCGGTGGCGGTCTTCCAGGTGCCTTTGCGGGTGTGGACTTGGAGCGGCTGGCGCGACCCGCGTACGCCGAGGACGACGAGATTGCTGCCGAGGTTAAAGAACACCTCACCGATGATCCATGCGACGGCGCAGCCTGCCAGCAGCGCTAGCAGGAGCATCTTCAAGCAGCCTTTTTTTAACTTCACAGCCATCGTTTCTCGTGCGGGCAAGGGTGTGGCGATGATGCGCTGCTTTGCTACAGAGTCAAAGAGTGCCGCTGTGTATGGAGCGCCGCTTTACAAGAAAGAGCTCCCCGGCTATTCAGGTGCGTGCGGGACGTGCCGCACGCCGCTTCATGCAGAAAGCCCCTTCCACGCCTTGTGTGCCTTACCTGAAAGCCCTGGCAGACGCCAGCCGCTGGCGCATCGTCAAGGAACTCCTAGATGGTCAGCTCACAGTGGGGCAGTTGGTGGAGCGCCTAGAAATCAGCCAATACAATATCAGCAAGCATGTGCGCATCCTGCGGGAGGCGGGCATCGTCGAGACGGTGAAGGACGGGAAGTTCGTCCACGCGCAGATCACTGGCTGCTTCCGCAGCAAGCTCAGCGCGGACCGGAAAACGCTGAACCTGGGCTGCTGCACCTTCCACTTTGACGCCTGACTCTTCCGTCTCACAGTCACTTGAACTCGGGATAGAAGGGGTTGTGCGCCTTCTCCTCGCCCACAGTTGTCAGCGGGCCGTGGCCGGGTGCGATGATGGTGTCGTCCGGCAGGGTGAAGATTTCCTTCCGGTTCGTGGCGAGCGCGTCGGCGTAGGAGACCTGGCCGCCGCCCATGCTGCTGGCAAAGAGGGCGTCGCCGACCACGGCGACGGGCTTTGCCAGACCGCGCACGACGTAGGTGGTGCCGCCCTTCGAGTGGCCCCAGGTGGAGCGTGCCTGGATGGTCAGCCCGCCGAGCTGCCAGGTGGTGCCGGGCACAAAGAGCTGCGCGCCAGTAAAAGCCTCGTTTTCGCTGACCCACACGGCGGGTGCGGCCAGGGTAGGGATGTCGGCCACATGATCGGCGTGGGTGTGAGTGAGAAAGAGGTGGCGTAGGGTCAGCCCCAGCTCGCTGAGGCTGTCCAACATCGCGTCGGCTGTGGCCCCGGTATCAAAGGCGGCAGCCTCGCGCGTGGCGGGATCCCAGACCAGGTAGGCATTCACGGTCATGTCATGCCAGGTGGTGTTGAATTGCGCTAGCCCCTCTAGGCTGACGGGTTGCGGTGCCCAGGCGTGATCGGCCATGGCGGCGAGGGCGGGGCCGTGCAGGGACAGGACGGGGGCCAGCTTTAAGAGTGTGGCGGTATCTGTGGCACCGTTCTTCACGGCCTCCACGGCGGATGCGTTAACACCTGCTGTATCAGCCAACGCATTGGTGCTCAGACCGAGACCGCGCTGGGCCTTGCTGATGACGTCATTGAAAAGGTCTTCGAGGGGGAGGATCATGCGCGCCAACCAAGACAGGCAGCGCGTGTGGGCAAGCAGGAAGTCCTGCGAAGCCGGACGGTTTGGCGGCGTTACCTTTGAGCAAACAAGACGTTCTTTCGCCAAAAAAATCCGGATTACGGGAGGGCGTCAGCCGGCACCTGGACTTGGGGGAGCTTCCAGACGAGTTTGGCGTATTCGAGGATGGTGCGATCGCTGCTGAATTTGCCAACGCGGGCGGTGTTGAGGATGGCCATTTGGGTCCAGTGGTTGGGGTCTTTGTAGGCGGCGTCCACTTTAGCCTGGGCATCCACGTACATCGCGTAGTCAGCTAGGCAGAAGTAGGGGTCGCCATGTTCGAGCAGGCTATCGCGCAGGGGTTTGAATTCGTTGGCGTTGCCGGTGAAGTAGTCGCTGCCGATCCAGTCAATGGTGTTGCGCAGGGCTTCATTGCCCCAGTAGTATTCCCAGGGGTTGTAGCCTTTACTTTTGAGGGCGGTGACTTCTTCGACGGTGAGGCCGAAGATGAAGATGTTTTCGTCGCCGACTTCCTCGGCGATCTCGACATTGGCTCCGTCCAAGGTGCCGATGGTGAGGGCACCGTTGAGGGCGAGCTTCATGTTGCCGGTGCCGCTGGCTTCTTTGCCTGCGGTGGAAATTTGCTCAGAAAGATCAGCGGCGGGGATGATCTTTTCAGCCAGGGAGACGCCGTAGTTGGGAAGGAAGACGACTTTGAGCTTGTCGCCGACACGGGGGTCGTTGTTGACCTTGGCGGCGACGGCGTTGATGCAGTGAATGATGTTTTTGGCGAGGAAGTAACCTGGAGCGGCTTTGGCACCGAAGATGAAGACGCGGGGATGGAAGTCGGCCTGGGGATTGTCGAGAATTTGGCGGTAGAGGGTGACGATGTTCAGCAGGTTGAGGTGCTGGCGTTTGTATTCGTGGAGGCGCTTGATCTGGACATCAAAGAGGGCGTCTGGGCTGACGTGGACGCCGCAGAGATCCTGGATCATTTTGGCGAGCACGACTTTGTGGTCGCGCTTGATCTGGCGGTAGCGGTCGCGGAAAGCGGAGTCGGCAGCGAAGGGGTCGAGGCGGCGAAGGAGAGCGGCGTCTTTTTTCCACGCATCGCCGATGGAATCGGTGATGAGGGAGGAGAGTTGAGGATTGCAGACATCCAGCCAGCGGCGGAAGGTGACACCGTTGGTGAGGTTGAGGAAGCGCTCAGGATACAGCTCGTAGAACTCGGGGAAGAGCCGCTCGCAGAGGAGACGGGTGTGGAGGGCGGCGACGCCGTTGGTGGCGTGCCCGCCGAGGACGGACATGTGGGACATGCGGACGTATTTGCCGCCACGTTCTTCGATGAGGGAGAGAACGCGCTTTTTCTCGGCATCGCCAGGCCACTTGGCCTCGACATCGCCTTCGAGGAATTGCTGGTTGATGCGGTAGATGATCTGGAGGTGGCGGGGAAGGACGCGCTCGAAGAGACCGACGGACCACATTTCGAGGGCTTCGGGGAGGAGGGTGTGGTTGGTGTAGGAGAAGGTCTCCTGGCAGATTTTCCAGGCGCTGGACCAATCTAGTCCTTCGAGGTCCACGAGGATGCGCATCAACTCAGGGATGGCGACAGCGGGGTGGGTGTCGTTGAGCTGGATGGCGGCTTTGGCGGGGAACTCGCTCCAGGGGAGGGTGTAGCCGGTTTTAAAACGGCGGACTATGTCGGCTAGGGAGCAGGCGACGAAGAAGTATTGCTGGACGAGGCGGAGTTCTTTACCGCTTTCGGTAGAGTCGTTGGGGTAGAGGACTTTGGAGACGGTCTCGGCGAGGGCTTTTTCGCGCAGGGCTTCGACGTAGCTGCCTTCGTTGAAGATTTGGAAGTTGAAGTCTTCATCGGCCTGGGCCTGCCAGAGGCGGAGGACATTTACAGTGTGGCTGTCGTAGCCGACGATGGGAATGTCCCAGGGTAGGCCGAGGAGGGATTTGGTGTCCTGCCATTCGTAATGGGAGCGGCCCATGTCATCGAACTTCTGCACGCTGCGGCCGTAGAGATGGACGGTCTGGCGGTAGGAGGGGCGGGCGATTTTCCAGGGAGAGCCGTCGCGCATCCAGGCGTCGGGATGCTCGACCTGTTTGCCGTTGACGAATTCCTGGCGGAAGAGACCGAACTCGTAATGAATGCCGTAACCGATGGCGGGGAGGTTGACGGTGCTGAGGCTGTCCATGAAGCAGGCGGCGAGGCGACCGAGGCCGCCATTGCCAAGGCCCATGTCTGGCTCTTTTTGCAGCAGGGTGTCGAGGTCTTTGCCCATCTCGGCAAGGGCTTGCTTGGTGGAGTCGTAGAGGCCAGAATTGCGGAGGTTGTTTTCTAGCAGGCGGCCCATGAGGTACTCGAGGGAGAGGTAATGAACGCGGCGGACACCACTTTGGCGGTGGAGGGTGCGGGACTTGGTGGCACCGTCCATGACGCGATCCCGCACGGTGAGGCAGGTGGCGACCCACCAGTCGTTGGGGCTGGCTGACTCGACATAAGCGCCGAGGGTGAAACGGAGGTGATTTACAATGGAGGCTTTGAGGCTGTCCGGTGAGTTACCGAGGTCGCAGGGGGCGGGGATCATGGTGGTGGAAGGAAAGGCGCGAGAAAAGGGGTAAGTTAAAAGGGGTAAGGGACTGAAACATCCGCACTGATGAGGCGTGGTGACTTGTCTCTGCCCTTTTCTCTTTTCACTTATCCCATTTCTCTGTCAGTTAATCACCAAGTGACCCACTTCGGCAATTCACGCGGCGCGATGACGAGCGTGATTTCACCTTTGGGGGGCTTGGCTTGGTAATGTAAAAGCACGTTCTGGGCCGGACCGCGCTGGAATTCCTCAAACTTCTTTGTCAATTCGCGGGCGACGACGACGCGGTGCTCAGGGAGGGTTTCGGCCAGCATTTGCAGCGTGTCCACGAGCCGGTAGGGACTCTCGAAATAGACGCTGGTGCAGTTGCGCTGGAGAGCGGCAGTGAGTTCGGTAAGGCGCTGGCCTTTTTTATGCGGGAGGAAGCCGCCGAAGTGGAAGGGCACAGTGGGCAAACCGGAAGCGGCAAGGGCTGTGAGCACGGCACTGGGACCGGGAATGCCTTCGACCCGCAGCCCGGCGGCGATGACGGACTGGGTGAGCCGCTGCCCGGGATCGGAGACGGTGGGCATCCCGGCATCTGAGATGAGGGCGATGCTGCCGCCCTGTTGGAGATGGGCGATGAGTTCGGGAATACGGCGTGCCTCATTGTGCTCGTTGAGGCTGATGAGGCGATTGCGGATGCCGTGATGGGAGAGGAGCCGCCCGGAGTGCCGCGTGTCCTCACAGGCAATGACGTCCACGGATTTCAAAACTGCCAGTGCACGCAGGGTGATGTCGGCGAGATTGCCGATGGGCGTGGCGACGAGGTGGAGGCCGGGGATGAGGCCGGAGCGCGGTGGCTCCAGGGAGAGTGGAGAGTCATCCTCCGCAGTCGGCTCATGGGTCTCTGGCTCATCACTAGGCGCAGTCTGCGGGTTATTCCCCGCTGGCGGGGGACTGCTAGATGCGCCCGGCGGACTCATCACCATCCCTCGCTGATTTCAGCGGCGACGCTGGCGGCGAGCCGCTGGGCGGCGTCTTCCAGAGCCTGGGCCTCAGAGTTCTGCACGTTCGTGTCGAGTACCGTGTAAGTGCTGGCGCTGGCCTGGCCGGTGTGGAGGGTGCTGCCACTGGCGGAGTCACGGATGATAAAGCTGGTCTTTAAGCGCATGAGGAGCTGGGAGGTGCGCAGGACATTGTTACGATCGGAGCGGAACTGCGAGCGGTCCACGCCTGCGACTTTCCCCTCCAGCACAGCCTCGGCCTGATCCAGAGAGACGATTTGGTAGGAGCCGTCGGCCTGGATTTGCTTGATGATGGCATTGGTGACCACGGAACCGAGACGGGGTTCCAGGGTCAGGTTTTCAAAGGTGGGCACAGCCAGCCGTGTGATGCCGGAAAGGTGCGCGGGCTTGTTGCCGCCAAGCCGATAGCCGACACAGCCACTGCACAGCAGGGAGAGACCGAGGAGGGCGAACTTGAGAGGCAGCGTCTTCGTCATGGAGAACAGGGGGAGGGGAACTAATCAAGGCTGAGGAGTCGTCGGCTTTGGCGGCACGGGGAGGCCAACTGCTGGCTGCTGTGGGATGCCTGGAGGCACCACAGTGGGGGCGAGCGGCACCTGGAGCAGGGCGGGCTTTTCCTCCATTACTGGCGGCAGCAGTGTGCCTGCACCAGGGGCAGCGCCGGGCTTCGTCGGCAGCGTAGGCTCCTGTACGGGGATGGGCATGAAGCTGTCGTCGCCTGTACGCATCTTTGGCTTCTGCCCCAGACGGGCAAGCTCTGGGGCCAACGGGCCGATGTAGTCATCACGATTGCGCAGATTCTTCGCACCAGAGACGGTGTAGTCCTGGTCAGGCTGGCCTTTACGGGCATCGGCCACGGCTTCGGGATCAGCAGCGGCCAGTTCAGCCAGGAGCGTGCGCGCCTCTGCGGAGGCCTCTGGAGAGCCATATTTCAGGGCTTCATTGAAGTAGATGGCGGCAGCCTTGGTCTTGCCCATGCGCATGTAAAATTTGGCGACGTTCAGGGAGCGCCCGGCCTCCACGGCGTCAATCTGACGCAGGCCGATCTCCGCCTCGCCAGCTCGCTCGCCCTTGGGGTTGGTGGCCATGTAGGTGGTCAGGGCGTCACGGGCGGCGATAATGTTCGACTGATCCTCAGAGCGGCGTGCGGCGACGCTGCTGATGGAGCCGACACGGAACTGCGCCTCACCGGCCTGCTTGGTGTTTGGATAATTGTCCACCACGCGCTGGTAGGCGGAGATGGACCGATCTTTCTCGCCAAGGTCTTGAAAAATCTCCGCGATGCTGAACTGCGCCAGGGGTGCGAGCTTTCCAAAGGGAGCATTGGCGATGATCTTCTCGTAGAGCTTGATCACGTCCTCGCCGCCCATTTTCATGGGGATGAGGATGAGGGTGCGCTCCTTCTTGCCGCCCTTGGCAATCTCTGCCAGTTCATACTGCTGCTGGATGGCATCATTGAAGCGCGGGCTGGAGCGATACTGGTCAATGAAGCCTTGGAAGGCATCGAATGCCTCGTTGATGCTGCTGTCTTGGCGGGTGAGGATGGCGCTGGCGTAAGATGCCTCTGCGGCGGCATTGGTGAAGGGGTATTTCTTCACGATGGTGGTGTAGATGCCCTTGGCCCTACCGGAACGCCCCTCATTTTGGGCAGCGCGCGCCTGCATGAGCAAGGCTGTGGCCTGCGTCTCCTGAATCTGGCGCTCGTTGGTAGCAGGTGCCTGCTTTTCCTTCTTTTCAAACAAGCCTAGGAATGCATGGGATGGCACAGGGGCGGCACACAAGAAAGCCGCCGCGAGTGCGACTGCGGACAGGCTTGGCAAGGAGAGGTCTTTCATCGGAACTAGATACTAAAGGAGTGTGAAGGAGGCGTCAAGCTGCCAGAGGCGAACGGATGGGGATGCCTTAAAATCGCACCTCAAGCCAGGAAGCCCCCGCACTGGCAGTGATATGGCGCGATTCCTCCGACATGCAGGCAGGGATGATGGCGAAGTCTCCCGCCCGGAAATCTATGCTGCCAACGCTGAGCGCCCCATGCACCACGGCGAGTGTCAAGTGCTCGCCTTTGACGCCCAACTTCCCCTGCCCTGACCGGCCCAGTCGCACCTGGAAATGCAGGCACTCCACCAGCGTGCCATCCGCCTTTGGCAGTTGCAGCGCGGGCGCAAAGTCAGTGAAGTCAATGCTCTGCAGCGATTCCGCCACATGCAGCGCACGCGGAGTGCCATCTAGGCCCGTGCGGTTCCAGTCAAAGACACGGTAGGTGGTATCGCTGTTTTGTTGGATCTCATATATCAGCAAACCTGCGCCGATGGCGTGGATACGGCCGCTGGGGATGAACAGGCAGTCACCTGCGCGCGGCTCGATGACATGCACGCACTCCGCCACCGTGCCTGACGCGATGGCTTTCTCAAAAATCGCCCGCGTCACACCGGCACGCAGGCCGACATAGATGCGCGCGCCCGGCTCCGCATGGGCCACTAGCCACATTTCTGTTTTTGGCTCGCCCCCCAGCTCTGCCGCCACTGATGCCGGAGGATGCACCTGGATGGAGAGGTCATCACAGGCATCGAGTATCTTCATGAGCAGCGGAAATCGCTCCGCTGGGTGGTTCAAGTAAGCCTCTCCAAAGACTTGAGCACGATGGTGCGTCCACAACTCATGCAGGCTGATCCCCTGCCCTGTCACGCTCTGCTCTTGCACGCGGTCACTGATCTCCCAAGATTCGCCACAAGGCAGCGCTGACTCCGGCAGAGTCCTCCCCAGCAGAGTCTCCAGCCTGCGGCCACCCCAGATGCGTGTTTGATACAGTGGGGTGAATCTCAGAGGAACTTCAAACATAGGATACTCACTCAAGCCGCAAATGCCCGTGCCGCAACCCTGACAATCTCCTTTCCCAGTCAGCATGGCGTAACGGAACCGCGTGAGCGTTCATATCCTTCACCCCATTGGGACCAGCTTCTTGAGAAAAGCCGCATGTTCAGCGCTCTCGATCCCTCTCCGTAAAACAGACATCAGCTGAGCGCCATCCTCATTCAGCAGCGCTTCGACATCCAGCCAGAGTCCGGGAAAAACACGGCTGCGGAGGATGCCATCGGCACATGTAGCAAGCGGCACATAATCATCGCCCTCCAGTACCCACCAGTCCACGCGGCCCTCCTCAGTGCGCCAGAGCAAGTACTCCTGGATGCCTGCGCGGCGGTAAACATGCTGCTTTTTCCACGCATCCAAGGAGGCGCTGCTGGCTGCGATTTCGACGGCGAGTTCAGGCGGCCCCTGGAGGTAACCCTTGGCGTCGAGCTTAGACCTACCGCCAAACTCAGGCAAGATGCGCAGCAGGCCATCGGGCTGCGGTACGTCATCAGGTCCTAGGCGCGTGGTGGAGTTCGTGGCGGCTTTTACACCACGCGTGGAGATGATATAAGTTCCCAGCCATGTCTGGATGAGGTTGTCAGGTTCGCCATGTTGATCGAGTCGGACGGGGGAGGCCATAAGGTAAACAGTGCCGTCGAGGAGTTCGGCTTTTTTCAGGTCCGGCATGGCCTCGTAGCGGCGCAGGAACTCTCCTGCGGAGAGATGGTCTCCATTTTGCAGCAGCGGCACACCGACGGGCAAGGGCTTCCAACGACTCGGCGCGGCGCGGGGCATGGCAAGGGCAGCGGACATGGCCGGAGAATACAGGACGGGCAGAGCGATGTCGAGAGGCGGAAAGGAGAGCGGCGAGGTCTTTCGACCTCGCCGCCAGAATCAGCTATGGGCAGGCTGTTACGCGAGCCACTCGTTCATGATGCGACCACCATTGACGATGTCGACCGGACGACCACCGTCGGACATGATGCGCTTCTCGCTATTGATGCCGAGGAGGCGATACATGGTCCGCGCGAGATCCTCTGGACCCACGGCATCGCGGTCAGGCTCACCGCCAAGCGCGTCTGACGCACCGTGGACGTAGCCTTCTTTGACGCCGCCACCGGCCATTGCAACCGAGAAAACGCGCGGCCAGTGGTCACGACCATTGGTGCCGTTGATCTTCGGCGTGCGGCCGAATTCGGAACTGACCAGCACGAGGGTCTTCTTGAGCATCCCACGATCCGCGAGATCAGTGATGAGGCGGGCGAATGCCTGGTCGAAGTTTGGAGCCTGACCATCGAAAGCACTCTTGATATTGCTGTGGTGGTCCCAGCCGCCGTAGGTCACGGAAACCATGCGGACTCCTGCCTCGACCAAGCGACGAGCCAGGAGGAAGCGCTGACCGGCGGTGTTACGACCGTACTCGTCGCGGAGCTTGTCGCTTTCCTTGTTCAGGTCGAAGGCTTCGCGGGCCTGGGTGCTGCCGATGAGGCCGTAGGCAGCCTGATAAAAGCTGTCCATCGCGTTGATCGAGTCAGCCTTTTCTGCTGAGCGGAAGTGCTCATCCACAGTGCTGAGCAGGCTGCGACGACGGTCAAAGCGCTTCTCGTCAATGTCTTTCGGGGTCAGCAGGTCACGCACGGTGAAGCCTTTGTCCGCAGGATCGCTGCCGAGGGCGAAGGGGCCAAAGGCGCTGCTCATGTAGCCAGTGCCCTGCTCAGGGGCGATGACGTTCGGCACCACCACATAAGGGGGCAGGTTGTTGCGGGAACCCTGCTCGTGGGAAATCACGGAGCCGAAGCTGGGGAACTTGATGGCCGGGCTGGGGCGGTAACCCGTGAACATGTTATGCGTGCCGCGCTCATGGGCGGCCTCACCGTGAGTCATGCTGCGGATGACCGTCAGCTTGTTCATGATCTTGGCGATGTTCTGGAACTTCTCACCGACGTATTCTCCGGGGACGGAGGTCTTAATCGGGGTGAAGGGGCCGCGATAGTCGGGGCTGGCGAAGGGCTTCGGATCCCAGGACTCATGCTGGGCCATGCCACCCGGCAGATAGATGTGAATGACGGAGTCGGCGATGGATTTGAACGACTCCACCTCTGGAATCGCCGGATTGGCTTGGAGGCGCAGCAGTTGTGGCAGGCTGAGTCCGAGACCGCCCAGCATCCCCACATAGAGGAAGTCGCGGCGGCTAGCTCCAGCACGGAGATCGAGGTGATTACCTTGGCAGTTGATGTGCATTTTCATATCGGGGATGGGGGTGTTGTTTCGCTGAATACGCCGGGGATTACGGATGCCCACAATCCTTCTTGCAGATTCAGAAAAAATTTTCACGAACCTCCATTCACCGTCCAGAGCGGGCGGCGAGCATTACCCAGCCTGGCGCGACCAGTTCCGTGATCCATGCCTGATTCTCCACGCTGCCATCAGCAGGGTAGCGGAGTCGTACCGTAAGCGGCACTGGGCGACCATCCGCAGCGCGCAGCCAGTAGTCCAGTTCACGGCCAAGCACACTGGTCTTCTCCACATAGCCATGCACCGGCGTAGCGGAAGGGTTTGCCGCAGGCACCAGGCGCACACAACGCAGCCAGCCAGAGTCACTGAACTGGCCAGAAAACTCTGTGCCGGGCGCAGCCAGGACACGCATCAGCACCGGCTGCGCGGGGCGCGTGCGGCACATCTGCTCCCACTCCACATCCCCCAACGCCACAAAGCTGGCCCAGTCCACCCTGTACCCCTCAGCCGTGGGCACGACGGCGGCGAAGCGGCGCGACCCATCCTTTAGCACGACCTGAAACTCCGTGAAAGTACCGCCGCTACTCCCGGCAGGCTCGATCCGCTCATACGGCACCGCTTCAACCGGGTGCCGCGCGTAATAGCCACGCATCAACAGCTCCGACTTTGCAGGGTCTAGCACGCAGGCGAGCTGTGCCTCCAGCGTCGCCGCCGCGAGGAACTCCTCCAAAACCTGCTCCGGCCCGCTCGTCGGAGCATTCGCCGCCGCTCCACTGATCGGCTCATTTGTCACCATTCCCCCATCAATATTGCGAAACTGTAGCCTCGCGATCCGCTGCGGCACAGTTCGTAGAGCGGTCTGCGGCACAGTCGAAACAACCGGGGTATCAGGTGCTATAAAAATCTCATTCTCAGGCTGTGCTGTGGTGAAAAACTCTGTGCTCTCCCCCGTGACCGCCTCTGAAATGGGCAATTTAGGCAAACTCGGCGGCTCCTGCACCTTCCAAACACCCATCTGGTGCAACACAGCCGCTAAGACGACCAAGCCCGCAACGAGTCCAAAATGAGTGTAAAACCGCACACGCAGCCGCACGATCTCCGGGTCGGAACGCATCCGGTCAAAAGCATCTCCAGGGAGCACCTGCGGCTCATAGGCAAGATCCGGCTTTGCCAGCGTGTCGGTAGGAGGCGTCGGTGCCATGAGAAGAGCTTTACGCTTCGCCCGCGTCTCTTTTTCCGCCACCTGTAGCATGATCGTCTGCGCACACACCGGGCAAGGCCGGGAGCGGGTGACGGCGGTGACCTGGATTTCGACAGGTTTCTCGCAATGGGGACAGGTAAGAGCAGCAAGGGGCATGGTTCAGCTACGAATCAACCCGCCATCATGTCGCGTGCCAGCCGTACCGCAACTTTTGAGATGTGAAGGATTTACCAGTCAGATAAGCTACCACTTCCCGGATAAACCCAGACTCAAACCGATACCCCCGCGAGTAATGGCAAAAGGACTGCCATCTGGGAACACACGCTGGCGCTGCTCATTGAGCAGATTGGAAATACGCATGCTTAACTCCCAAGTCTTCGACAGCTTCTTGGCAAAAGAGAGATCCAGCGAGGTGTAGGGCAATTGCGAAATGTCTGGAACGTCATCCGCATTGAAGCGACCACCGACTGTGTAAAGGAGAGGTCCTGTGACATTCAAAAACACGCTTGTGCTCCAACCGAACTCCTCGTTGTCATAGGTGAGGTTGGCATTGAAAGTATAATCTGGCTGTCCTTGCAGTGGTCGTTGAGTGGGTAGGCCTGCCTGCGCACGGATCAACTCATTCTCAGAATTCAGGTCAACCTGAGAATAAACATAGCTGTAGTTAATGCCTAGACTGAACCCTTCCAACGCGGGCATGAAATCTCCGAGTTTTTTATACCCTTCGAGTTCAAAACCAAACAGATTGGCGCTCTCATCATTAGCCACGCTATTGAAGAAGCCGAGGTTCACCTGTTCGATGGGTTTACTAATTTGCTTGGCAAACAAGGAAACCGAATACTGGTCAGAGGGATTTGGATTCCACTCCCAACGGACATCGTAATTCGTGATCGAAGAAAGCTGAATTCGCGGATTGCCCACAAAGAAGTTACCACTTGAGGGATCGCGGGAAAACACTGCAGCAATCTCCTTGAACGTGGGCCTGGCAATCGTGCGAGTCACCGAGGTTCTCATAGCCATCTTCTCGTTCATCGTCCATTTAGCAGAGAATGCGGGGAGCAAATCCACGCGATTGATAGAGGGACGTTTGAGTTCATCTTCTGAAAATTGGCTAGTGAACGAATTGGCTTCCGTCTCAAGTTTGAAACCAATTTTAGTCAACTCAAGCCTCGCACCGAAAGACAACTCCATACTTTCGGCCAGAGAGAAGTTGAAGCCGCCGTGGGCAGCAGGAACCACTTGGTTGGACAGATATTTTTCCTGGGCAGGGATGTCTCGTCCGCGGGACAGAAAGACGTTGTCAAAAACACGAAACGAACCCGGAGGATTTCGATTCGGAAGTCGAAGCTGGTCCGTTAAATCCAGATTGGGCAGTAGATCAGGCAATGTAAAACCGAGCGAATCGTTCGGACTTGGTGGGCCAATACCAGGAACCACGCCAAGGGAGACCTGATAGTCGAAGTTCTCGGTCACATAATCACGGGCATGATAATCCATGCTGCCACCGAAGCGGAACATTGTCTTTCCCTCCTGGCCATCCAAGGGAATTTCCACGTTAAATGCAATGTTATACAAAGAGTCATCCAAGCGCCGCCATACTCTCTCAAAGTCCGGCGGTGATGGGCTTCCACTACTCACATAAGTATTCAGGCTGTAATCAAACGCATAGGTTGAGTTGCGCTGGTCTGGCTGGTCTTGCGATGACGTGCTGTAGGCCACCACCCAATCCAGTTTCGCATCACTGCTATCGGAGAGCAGATGCTGACCAGAAAGCTGCCATGTCTGAAGCCGCCTCTCTGTGTAAAAGAGCGACTCGCGAAACAACAGCGCTGTTTCATTCGCCAACGGCACTCCATTGCCGATAGTCTGCAAGCCTTCGCTCTCACCGATAGCAAAAATGGCTTCATCCTCAGCCGCGATGTTGGCAAAATAATTGAAGGTGATTTGTTCAGACGGGGAAAATTCAAGTGAGGCACCAATCAAAACCCCAGCCAGCAAACCATCGGTACCCTTGGTTTGCTCGAAGTATTGCGTTGGAGATACCCCGCCGCCTGGTGAGACACGCGAAAAGCCGCGCTGACTGTCTTCCGTCCGGTATTTCTTGGAGTAGGTCACGCCGCCAATGATACCCAGCGTGCCACCCATGAAGTCTTCAATCCGCGTTCCAGCGAAAAGGCTAACGCTAAAATCAATCGGGGCCACCGCAGTGCTAACCCCCATAGTTGTCCCGGCGAGCGCCTGCGCCGCCAGACTGCGATTCAAAGAAAAAATTCTCGCAGCTTCATTACCCGCATCAGGCGGTGGATCAATGAAGCTAGTGGGCTGTGCAGGCAGTCCTGCGGGTGGCAGTGTCTTCAAGAAATCAGGTATTCTTCGCTCGTGCCCAGTGCCAAGGAATCCCGTGCCTCCACCGAGATAAGTCAAAAATTCTTTTCCAGTCGTGTTGCTGTCAAATCCGGTCGATGTAGAAAGGCTCACAAATGGTTCTGATGGCACGCGCTTCGTTAGAATGTTGATGTAGCCCCCTGTGACTTCGCCAGGCATGGATGGCACAAAGGTTTTGGCGCTGATCACTGAGCCAACCAATGCGTTAGGGAAGATGTCAACATTCACTGCGCGTTTGTCTGGATCCGAGCTGGGAATACGCGCACCATTAAGCACCACGACATTGTAGCGATCACTCAGACCTCGCACCACGACATAGCGGCTGTCCACCACAGCGGTACTCGCTAGCCGTTTGAGCGAGGAACCAATATCTCCACTGGAACCAGCGCGCTTGAGCAACTCTGGATTGATCGCTGAGGCGAACGAATTCAAGGTGGCGGCCAGTTCAACCGTATCTAACTTCTTTTCTTCTTCGACAATATCTTCTTGGACAATAAATTCATCTAGTTCCACAACCTCGGCGGTAAGTTCCAGTTCCAACTGCTTAACGGCTCCCGCAGACACGACGACCCCACTGTTGCGACTTCTGATGAAACCGCCCTTGGAGGCGAGCACTGCGTAGCTACCCGGCGGCACATCATTGATGAAAAAGCTGCCTTCTTCGTCTGAAACAGCGCCGACTCCGATTCCCTCCAGGACGACTGTGACCCCCTGCAAGGGCACCGAAAAGTCCGCGTCTAAAACCGAGCCACGAAGGGCTCCATTGCCCCCGGCAGACTGGGCGTGTAGCCTCTGATTCTGGGGCAGGAGCAGGCAAAGTATGAAGACCAGACCGGCCAGTAGGTAGTTTCCTTGTCTCATTGTGTAGCCGGGATTAGCTGCTCTCCTGCTCTGTGTCTTCTCATCCGTTTGGTTATGGTTGCAGTGCCGATCCGTCTCCTTGCGAGAGAGAGTTGAGGATATGGAACAGGTCATTATCAAGCGAATGGTGCAAAGCTGCGCTGCATAAGCAAATTTCAATCACACCGAGACGAGCCGTCCTGGGGTTCACGTTCGTGATTGCCTCTTGCGCAGCATCCCGCATGAGCTTCTCTGACCTATCATTCTTCTCCATAACTCTCCATGCCGCTGCCATCCAAGCATAGGCGTAGGGGCGTTCCATTTGCCGGAGCTTGCGAGCTGATTTTTCTGACTCTTCTAACAATGGCAGCAATCGTTCCTGCAAGCCTCTCAGCCGCCAGATATTGACTAGTTTGTATCGGAGCTTGGCCATCCAATCCGTCTCCAAGGGTCCGAGCGCACCACGTTCGCCAGTAGCGAAAACCTTCTTTGCCAACTCGTCTTGTTTCAGTACTATCAACTGCTCAGATATGTCCAACACAATGTCGGTACGCTCCGTGTTGGAAACCGCCAACAAGGCCAGAACAGCCTCAATCAGTCTCTTACCTTCTGCAACGGATGGCTCATCCTTCCGCTTGAACGCGGCAAAGGCTTGCTGGCTGAGTTCCCAGGCAACGTCGAGTATTTCAGGAAGCGGCACGCCTTTCTTCTCCTCTGCGATCTCTTTCAAGGCAGCCTCCAGATCGAACGGCTGATCACGCTTTGCCACCACCGCACGCCTCATCAGGCGACCACACAAAGCTTCTTCTTTATCCGAAAATTGGGATGCAACGGCATCCAGACGCTCTTTCGACCAGCCAGTAACTTGACTCAGTTGGATGAGTCTCAGGCACAACTGATCACGCTCACGCGGTTTCAAGGCGGGCAATGAAATCTCCGCGCTATTAGCGATCTCATGAATCTTGGTGATATCAAGATTGCGCCTGGCCATAATACCAGCAATCTCCAATAGACTCTTGTCGCGCCGATAATCCCGGATGGCCGAGGCGAGTTCCATAGCCTCCTCAAGGCGGCCAGCCTCAGCTAGCGCCACTGCTACTCGTGCTTGGTAGGCGGCGGCTACATCCTCATCACCAGTCAATTGCTGTGACATCGTGGCTGCAAGTCCAAGAGCATCTCCGACTTTCACCACTTTCTGCGCCTTCGGCGCGGTACGTTGCGCTTCAAGAAGAACTTTGGCCAAATCTTCAGGGAGTCCAGGAAAGGCAGATTCAGGCGTGTTCGCAGCGTTTCCCTGTTGACCTTTATCTTCTGAGGCCACAGTCGCGTCCACACAGCCAAGAGCGATCACCGCGAGATAAATGATTCCAAGGATTGAAAATTGGGGTGACTGTTTTCTCATGTGCCTGTTTTGATATAGAAAGGGGGCCGATGCTATTCACACCGGCCCCCCGTTATTCTTTAGGACCAGATTACCTGTCGCAGGTTCTGATTACAGCGCGTAGGCGCGGTAGTGAACGATGGTGCCAGTGGTGGTGGTCGTGTCCGTGTGGCTAACTGTGGTTGGGTTTGTCACCGGGGTGGGGGTCAGCACGGTCCAGTTGCGGCCATCAGTGGACTTCTCGAACACATACTTGATGGCTGCACCAGCGGATGGGAAGGAGATCACTGGGTTAGCACCAGTCACGTTGATCGTCAGCACTGGGCGAGCCACGTTGGTGGTTGGCAGCACTTCGAGTGCTTCCAGGATGGACCAGCCAGCCAGTTGATTGTTGTCCAGCATCGAACCAGCGTAGCCAGCCACAACCATTCCAGCACCGAACTGAGTACCATCTTCCGAGCGGGCGGCGGCACCAGCGGCAAGACGAGGATCAAGACCATTCTTGGTGTAGAGGTCAGAGCCGGTATTGCTCCAGGCGCTGGCGATCTGTGAGGCAGTCTCTTCAGCGAAGGTTGGAGCGATCTGGGACAGAACTGTCACAGTAGAACTGGTGACTGTTCCAAGCTCAGCCGCACCCGTGGTGGTGGTGTTGAAGGAATGGATGTTGCTCACCGTCAAGAGAGAGGTGTGAGTGCCAAGCGTGGCGCTCTGGTTAGCTTCACTCATTGCCGTTGCGTTTTCGATGATCGAGTTGTAAACACCAATCTGCGCCTCAAGACGGGCGATGATGCCGCGCTTCTGGGTGGCGCCAGCAAGCAGTGTCGCGTTGTACACGTCCAGGTCAGTCAGAGGCAGGCGGTCACCGTCGTTGGCTTCACCACCGTCCCACTCCAGGAGGCGGTCATAACGGTAGTCAGAGGCGGTTTCGTCCTGACCGATAGGCTCGTTGAAGAAATAGCCAGAGCGCAGGGAAGCTGCTGGTGATGCATTCTGGGTGCCCTGGATCGCTGTCCAAAACTGAGCTTTGCCGCGATAGCCTTCGTCACCGTCGAACGAGTCATCCTGATTGGAGATGGAAAAGAGGAAACGGGTGTCATGCTTGCCACCGAACCACTCAAAGCCGTCGTCACGATTCTGGAACACTTCAAGGAATTCCAGAGTCGTTCCAGTGCCAGCGCCGCAGACGGTCAGACCATTGATCTCATTGCCAGCAGCCGCAGCACCAACGACGAAGCCACCGTAACGCATGGAGACGAAACGCATGACACCGCTGTTATCGTTGTCGTTGGTGCCGCCGTAGATAGCCAAAGTGCTGTTCAGGAGGTCACTTCCAGAAGCATCGGACAGACCTTCAACGAAGTCGGTGCCAGTGCCGTTGTTCTGAGCCGTAGCCTGAACGATGCTAGTGTCATGGGAATCCCAGATGCCGTCAGCAGGAGTCGTGTCAGTGGAACTGGTGCCCTGGGCAACGCGTGCGTTGCCGCAGATCACCACGCCACCCCAGCGGGAAGCCTTGGAGAAAGCGTTGTCGCCTTCAGGGCCGTCAGCGGTGTAGTCGTTCTCAGTGACGAGGACGGAACGGCCTGCGCCCTTCAGGGTGAAGGCAGCTGCAGCACTGACCTTGACGCCAGAACCAGCAGAAGTGATGTCAATAGCCGGGCCACCCACCGTGGTAGCCACGGAGAATTTGTTGCGACCACCGAAGGTAGCTGGAGAAACCACAAAATAGGTAGCTGTTGCCGAGACAATGCCGCCAGGAAGTGTGGTTGTGCCCGCAAAGGTCAGCGGTGTGCCGCTGACCATTGGGAATGGACCATCGAGACGGTTTTCATTGATGTCTTCCGTCAGCGCAACTCCGTTGACCGTAGTGATACGGGTGTTGCCACTGGTTGCAGTAATATTCAAAGCAGTACCGCCTGAGGTGGCAGCCAACTGAAACGTCCTGGATCCCGGGTTCGGATTGACCACATGGTAGGTAGTGCCAGCGGTCAAGGGTGCAACAGCGGTGCCGAGGATGACTGTGTCGTTGAGGGCTGGCACATCTGCAGAGACTTCCGCAGTGAAGGTACCAGGTGTGCCGGTAGCAAAGGTAACCCAGCGGTTGGCTTCAACAGTCACGCTGGTGACACCTTGAGCGACGAATGTATCTGGAACGGTGTTAAGACCGCCAAGAACATTCGGATCATCAATGGAGGTCATGACGATTACGTCATCAGCAGTGCCATTGGCAACGATTTTGCCGCCACGAGCGACGAGGAGAGCACCTGGCTCACTGTTGTAGCCGGACATGTTGGAAGTCACCGCGCGAATGATGGTGCCTGGCTCAATGGTGAGCACAGCGCCATTGTCCACGATCATGACACGGGAGAGGATGTACACGTTGTCGCGAGTCCAGCGGGTATCCGTCTGGATACGGTTTTCAGTGGCCGTTCCGATCGTTACGAAGGCAGCCTGGGCGGCTCCTCCAAGTGAAGTTGCGGCAGCGAGGGCCACAAGACCTAGTTTTAGAAATCTCATTGGAAATAGATAGGCAAGAGGTTGGTTGAGTAGAACCAGAAACGATTAAGCGCGGCGACGGCGGAAGAATGCCAGAGCCAGACCGAGGAGACCGAGCACTGCGCGGGAAGGCTCAGGAATGACACCGGCGTTTGCCAACTGGTAAGCAGGGGTGGTAGTACCAGCGAGAGTCGTGGTGCTAACGGAACCTACATGCAGTGTGGCGGTACCCGTGTCGAAGAAGTTATCAACAGGGGACTGGGAATCCTGCCAGATTTCGCTGGTGGAAAGGATAGCCTGCTGGGTGCTGTCGCTGTTGAGCAGCCACATGTAGATGGTCGTACCGGCAAGGTCGCCTGGATTGCTGAGGTCAATGCCGGAGGTGGTAAGGTCATACTGGATGCCTTCATAGACGGTAGTGCCGCCAACGAAGCTCAGAGGCGCGTTTTCGTCGCCAGTGAGTTCAAACAGACCAGGATTGCCACCATAAGAGAAGGGGCCGGTGGAGGTCACGATCTGCGTGAAAGCAGCTTCGAGGCTAGCTGCGTCACCAGCGAAGTTGGTGCCGGTGGCGAAAGTGCCAAAACGGATGGTGCCGCTGGTCAGAGGAGTGGTGCCGTTGCTGAGAACGAAACCACGGTCAACCGAGGCAGCGAAGAGGGTTGCAGCCTGGGTGGAGGACAGGGAGCCGAAGATCGCTGTGATGGCAAGGCTGGCGAGAAGTGTGTTTTTCATATTTTTGGGTGTGTTTGGCGTTTTGAATGTAGTTGCTGTGGATGGAGATCAGGGAGCGAATGGCTCGACGAGCGTGAATTCGCCAGTTGCTTTTTTGGCGATGAGAATGGCTTTGCCGGGGGTGATGGCGACAGCGCCCTGGTCAGCACCGCCTGGGGTGCTCAGAAGACGCCATTGGCTAACGGAAGTGCGGTAGAAATAGCCGGTCAGCACGCCGCCGCTTTCCAGATAAACAATGTCAGCGGTAGCAGCCGTGGAGCCACCAGTGACGTAGTTCCGCAGGCCACTGCCAAGGAGCGTGGTGGAAACCAGGAAGGGATTGTTGACGATGTTGGCTGCCGAGTTGGTCACATCAACCACTTCATTGCCGACCATAGCGTCACCAGAGATGTTAATGGTGACCGGGGTGCCGCCTGTTTTGCGGGCAACCAGAATGCCGCGATTCGGCTGAATGATAACGCCGTCCTGGTTTGCACCGGAAGGGGCGCTAACGAGACGCCAGCCGGGGGTACCACCCGTGCGGTAGAAGTAAGCGACGAGAGTGCCGGAACCGTTGTCGAGATAGATGATGTCGGCGGTAGCGACAGTCGAACCGCCTCTGAGACCGACCGTGTTTGTCACACCGAAGAGGGAGCCGATGGTCTCAAGACGATAGACGACATATTCGTCGCCCACGTTTGGAGCAGCCATTAGGGAACCAGCAGCAGGAGCCACAGGAGTGGTGACGTCCTGACTGGCCTGCGCGGTGATGCGGGCTGTCATGCCATAAGCATTGGTACCGAATTGGTTGGCACGACCCGTGATCTTGATGGCATGTGGGGTTGTCACCACATCAGGAAGCACGGTGGGAGTGGACAAAAGGGTGTATGTCGAGCCGGAGACAGCGCTCACGGTGCCCGAGGCCACGATTTCAACGAGTGGCAGAGCCATCAAAGTGGTCTGACCGACAGGAAGACTGACGCTAGTGGCACCGCCAGTACGACTGACGGGGAGTTTGCTGGCTTGGCCGAGGGCAGTGCCAGCGCAGAGCGCGGTCAATGCCAGAAGGGCCAAGGGTTGGAGTAGGGTTCGGATCATGAGTTGGATTCAGTTGATGTAATGCCCGTTTTTTTCGAGAACGAGACAAGCTGATAAAGCAGCTTTTGTGTAATGGAACCAGTTTTTGAACGTGACTCTTTTGTCACTGCCTCTTGCGATTTGATTGATAATTAAGACCTCAAAGTAGATTTTAGCGATAGTTAATGTTATCAAAATCAACGATCTAGCTCAGCGGATGGCAGAGCAGCTTTAAGCTCTGGCGGCTCGATAGCTTTGGCAATTTTTTCACGGAGCGGACTCTCAGCCGCCGCCATCTCGGGAAATTTGAGAGCGAGCTGCTGATAATAGTAAGAAGCAGCCGTCGCGTTGTCGCGAGACTCATAATAGCGCGCCAAGGAAATTAGCTCTCTCTGCTCAGCATGACGGACCTCTGCCAAGCAGGAGCGGGCCTGGGCAGCCTTGTCACTCTCTGGGAAGCGGGCGATGAACCAGGCCAGAGCGACGGCGGCGGCATCACGCTGGCGGGGGCCAGTTCCGCGCGTGGCCTGCCAGTTTTTATAGGCAATGCAGGCGGCCTGGTAACCGGCGTCATCGGCCAATTCGTGCTTGGGATAGGTTTCGGCAAAGTCCTCGTATGTGCCCTGTGCCTCCTTCCGTTCCCCCGCTTTCTCCTGTGCGAGAGCGAGGTGATATCGGGCCTGGATGCCGACCTCGCTCTGCGGGCCGCTTTTGATGATGGCGCTGAGCATGGCAGCGATAACCTCCGGCTCGACGACTTGGGAGGCGCGTGGTGCCTCCAGGGTGCGGCGCGCCTCCTTCCCCGCGCCGAGCAATCGCCTGACCAGAATGAGCTGGGCTGCGTGGGCTTTCTCAAAATGACCGGGCTGCTCAGTGGCGAGGCGGTTGAGCGCCTCGAACGCGGCTTCAGGACTGTCCAGATGCTCCTGGATACGGTAAATTTCCCACAGGGCAAGGGCGCACGTCTCGCTGCGGCGATAGCGGGTAGCGATGGTGTTGAAGCGGTCCAAAGCTTCCTCGGCCTCTCCCTCAGCCATCAACCGCATGGCGCGTGCATAGAGGCGGCTGGCATTTTCGTCCTCAGCGGCTGGCGCAGCGGCGATGAGTAGAAAAAAACAAAGCAGCCCCAGAAGTCTGGGGCTGCAAAATCGGGGCGATGTTGCCAGGCAGGCCATTTACTCTCCAGGGACGGTCACCGGCTCCAGCACGGGCAGCGGCGTGGTACCACCAGCAGAAGGGGTAGCAGCGCCAGGAACAGCGAGGCTGGGCTTGTACATCTTGGTGAGTTGCTCACTGGTGCGCTTGCCATAGGTGACACGGCCCAAGAGAACCTGGACGTTGGTCATACTCTTGGCGGGATTCTTGACGCTGACTTCGGCACCAGGATAGAGGTTTTCGACGAGGCCGGAGTTTGGCCCCAGGCAATCGGTGTGGGGCACACCAGGCTCATCGGCGATGGTGTAGTCAAAGCTGAGGATCTGGTTGCCGACATTGCGGAACTTCACCGTGTGCTCAATGGTTTCTTCGTCCACCATCTCGCTAACCGTGTGGTAAGCCACGGGGGCGTGGGGGAAGGTCACGCGCTGGGACGTAATGGTCTTGCAACTGGTGAGGGCGGATACCGCAGCGATGGCGCAGAAGATGAGGCGGGAGGTGTGCATGGGAAGTGCGTTTATTGGGAGGGGGAATTAATAGCGGTAACGGAAGCCGAGGAGGTAACCGTCAGTCGAGTAACCTGTGAGTTCTTCAAGATCTCCAAAGTTGGTGTCGCGATACTCGAAGAAGACGGAGTATTGATCTTTCAAAGTCCATTCGACACCTGCGTACCAATTCCAGGCATTGATGAACTCATCTACTGCAAAAGGGTTCGAGGTTGGAGGCAATGCGCCACCATGATTGACCTGTGAGTCAGAGCGAGCGACCGCATTGCGATACCAAACCTGGCCACCACCAAGTCCGGCACCAACGTAAGGGCGAAAGCCCGCGAAGAATTTGCCGATACGAGCGCGGTAGCGATAGAGGTCAAGCGCCAGCGACGCATTGAGGGTGAACATGAGGGAATTCATATCTGCCTCATAGGAAACAACATCCCCAGTGGCAGGAGCGCCGTTAAAATTGCCAATCGTGCCTTGCAGATTGGTGGCCATGTAAGTGCCTTTGAAATCCACTGAACCTTGTATCGGCAGGCGCTTCATCTTCCAGCTTTTGCCCACTTCAATGCTCACCATCGCGCTACCATCAACGTCATTGAGTGGGAAGCTCCTGCCGCCAATGGTCACTTCACCCGATTGCCCAAAGGACGCACCCGCAGCCATGCCCACATACGGTCCATACTTGCGCTTGGTCTTGGCGTCCTCGGCGGCATCGCCCAGGGATTTGAGTTCCAGGTCCGCCGCTTGGAGGGCCAACGTGGAGAGCAGGGCGGGAATCAGGAGGAGCGCGCGCATAGGGTCAAGGGGGGAGCAATCGTGCGCTTCTTAGCGCGACGACCATGCGCCATAAATCACTTCCATGTGAAGAATTCGTCACACGGAAGCCGCCGCGCGCCGTCACATTTTCAGTCAGAATGCTTTCCACACCATGCGCAATGTCTTTCTGCTCTGCCTCGGCCTGGCTATCACTCAACTTCATGCCCAGGTGAAGCCTGCGCAGCCCGCGCAGCCTGCCGCCGTGCTCGACCCCATCACGAACGCGCCTGTGCCGCTGCCTGGCGAACCTACGTTGCCACAGAATGCTGGCTTCCCAGTGGACGTGAACAATTATGAGAATCCGCTCCTGCTTTTCCAGGGGGAGAGACGCGACCTGCCGATGGCCAACGAGTCGAACCTGGAGCTGCTGCCCCCCATCTCCCCCTACCTACCGGGCGAGACACCGCCCGAGGGCAGGCCGGAGAAGCCACTGACCCCGGCTGAAATGAAGCTGCGCAGCGTGGGCATGAAGGTCGTCGCCTCCGTGGTGGGCATCCGCGTTTGGGACCAGTTTGGCTCGCAACTATCTGGCGGAGCGGGCAGCTATGTCAGTGGCGACGGCATCATCCTGACCGACACGGGGCTGCTGCACCCGGAGATCGCGGAAAAGGTGGACTACATCACCGTCACCGGCGCGGACGGCTCCAACCACAAGATCAGCGGCTTCTATGTGGCCGATTTGGTCAGTGGCGTGACCCTGCTGCAAAGCGAACGCACGGAGACCACGCCGCTGGTGCTGGTGCCGGACACCAGCTTTGCGGTCGAGAGCGCCTGCCATGTCCTGGCCATCTCTGAGAAGCGCGGCCTGGTGCTGGCAGACGCCACCGTGCAGATGGATAGTGCCCTCACCGGCCAGGGTTGGCTGAACCTGCGCGGCACCGACTCCCCTGGTGCCGTAGGTTCGCCAGTGCTGGCACCGGATGGCAGGGTGGTCGCCATCGTCGGGATGCAGGTGCCGCTGAAAAGCTGGATGAACTTTGCCCTGCCCTGCGATGCGGCCGCCTTTGAGCTACGCAAAAAGCGCGTGCCGCTACAGCCGCTGAAAAACCTGCCCAAGACACCCAAACTGCGCGAAGTGGCGAACGATCCCGAATTCACCGATGCCTTCACCACGCTACAGCAGAAGCGCGTGGAATCCGCGATGCGCAAGCTCGTGACCCTCACGCGCAAATATCCGCGCAGCGCCGAATGCTGGGCGCTGCTAGGTCTCAGCGCGACCTATCTCGGCGCGGCACCGGAGGCGGTGAATTGCCAGCGCAAAGCCGTGGCACTCGACCCCAAGGCGGGCCTCTACTGGCACCAACTCGCTTTTGCCAAGCTGCGCGAAAAGCCCAACGATCTGCCCGACACCACGGAGGACCGCGAGGCGCTGGAGCTGGCAGTGGAGCAGCGGCCTAACGATCAACTCGCCTGGCTGCTGCTGGCCAGCCGCTGTGTGCGGGACGGTAATCTCGGCAAGGCTGACGACGCCCTGCGCCGCGTGACCCTTCTGGCTCCCGGCTACGCGCAAGGGCATTACCTCACCGCCTATGTGCGCGGTCGTCTGAAGGATTATGAAGGCGCGCAGACCGCCATCTCGCAGAGCTTGAAGCTGAATCCCGGCTACTCCGAGGCGTGGTACTATCAGGGGTTGCTACTGGACAAAAAGGCCGTCTTTGACGAAGCCGCGAAAGCCTACCGCAACGCTGTGCGCCTGCGCCCAACGCATCCTCATGCCTGGCTGAACCTAGCCTACGCCTATAAAAAGAGCGGTAGGAGCACGGAGGCGCGCGAGGCGTTCATCGAGCATCAAAAGCGCAAGACCAGCAGCAAAAACGCGCACTGAGGACACCAAGCCTGCGTCCACGTCGCGAAAGTATGGAAACACGATCTGCGAATGCAGGCGCGCGCTGAAAGAAGCTGTCAGGCTCCCCCGACTTTCCCACTCAACCATGAAACTTTCATCCACCTGCCTCATCCTGGCCCTCACCGGCATCACCGGACTGCTTTCTGCTGAAAACAATGTGCCGCCGGAGGGCTTCACGGCACTCTTTAATGGCAAAGACCTCAGCGGCTGGTATGGCTGGAGCACCAAGGATCCCAGAGAGCTTTGGAAGATGACACCGGAGCAGCGGGCCGAGCACAAAAAGCAGTCCATCGAAGGCGGACTGCCCGAAGGAAAGAAAGGCCCCGACCACATCAACGCGCACTGGAAGGTGGAGAACGGCGAGATCGTCAATGATGGCAAGGGTCTGTACCTGACGACAGACAAGGACTACGGCGACTTCGAGCTGTGGGTGGAGTATAAGGCGCTGCCGGAGGGAGACAGCGGCGTCTATCTGCGCGGCATCCCGCAGGTGCAGATCTGGGACAGCACGAAGGGCGACCCACGCGGCCTCGGCCAGGACAAAGGCTCCGGCGGTCTCTGGAATAACAGCCCCGGCACGCCGGGCAAAGACCCGTCCAAGAACATGGACAAGCCTTTCGGCGAATGGAACAGCTTCAAGATCACCATGATCGGCGAGCGTGTGACCATCGTCTTCAATGGCGAGAAGGTGGTGGACAACGCCGTGCTGGAAAATTACTTCACGCGCTCCGCCTTCCAGAAGGCGCAAAAGGCCGGTGAGATCACCGACGCGAACGCCTTCCCCGACCCTGCTTTCCGCAAAGGCCCAATCCAGCTCCAGACCCACGGCAGCGAGATCCGCTGGCGCAATGTCTTCATCCGCGAGATCAGCGCCGCCGAGGCCAATGAAAAACTGGCCGCTGGGGAGGCAGGCTACACCCGCCTGGACAATGGCGCGGACCTGAGCAACTGGCAGGGCGCGGTGGAAAACTACGAGGTCGTGGACGGTGCCATCGTCTGCAAGCAGGGCAAGGGCGGCGACCTGCTGAGCAAGGAGGAGTATGGCGATATGAGCCTGCGCTTCGAGTTCAAGCTGCCCCTGGGCGGCAACAACGGCATCGCCCTGCGCACCCCTGTGGGCGGGCACTCCGCCGCTGATGGGCTGGAAATCCAGGTCATTGACAACGATGGCTACAACGCCAAGGCGAAGAACCCGCTCCAGCCCTACCAGTATCACGGTTCTATCTATCACCTCGTCGGCGCGAAGCCCGGCTTCCTGCGCCCAGTGGGGGAGTGGAATACAGAGGAGATCGAAGTCCGCAGCAACCGCATCAAAGTCACCCTCAACGGCACCAAAATCCTCGATGCCGACCTGGACAAAGTGGACTACACCCGTGTGAAGAAGAAGCCCAAGGGCGTGGACCGCAAGACCGGCTTCATCGGCCTCGCCGGGCACAATGACCCGGTGGCCTTCCGCAATTTCCGAGTGAAGCGCTTGTAAACCCGGAACTGCATTCGACCGACCAAGAAGCAGCAGCCGAGTACAATTGCGTATTTTGGCTGCGCAGAGTTTGACGTGGCGGCTTCTCCTGGCAAAGGAACCCGCCATGGAACTCCTCAACAACATCCCCGCTGTGCCCGCCGCTGTCGGTCCCTATTCCCAGGCCGTGAAGTCGGGCGCGCTGCTGTTTTGCTCCGGCCAGATCCCGATCGTCCCAGCGACGGGCAAGATCGAAGCCACCGAAGTCGAAGGCCAGACCCGACAGGTGCTGGCAAACATCCGCGCTCTACTTTCCAGCCAGGGGCTGGACTTTGCACGGGTGGTAAAGGCGACGGTATTTCTGCAAAGCATGGCGGACTTCCCGAAGGTGAACGCGATCTATGCGGAGGCTTTCAGCGGGCACAAACCCGCGCGCTCCACCGTGGCGGTGGCAGGCCTACCGCTCGGTGCGCTGGTAGAGATCGAGGTAGTGGCAGAACTGCCCTGATCTATAGACCTGCCCACAAAGGACAGGGTCAATCTTTCCTGCGGAAGCCCTGGATGCGCCCATCACCACGGTAGAGATAAACTTTTTTCACATCCTCCAGCCGCATAAGAACCCAGGGGGAGAGGAGGTTGCGGCCGTTTTTGGTGAAGACGATGTTGTCGGCGAGGTGGACGCAGGAGTGAAAGGCATCACCAGTCGCGTTGCTGAGGAAGAAGAGCACGTCGCCGTATTTGTAGGGCGGCTCCACGGGTGCAAAGTTCTCCAATACGGCACTGGTGGCTAGGCGTGAGTCCAGCAGGTACTCATGCGGCTCGTAGTTGAAGAAGTTCAGCGAGGTCCAGTGGCAGTCGGGCAGCATCCCGTGCTTGGCCATGTCCAGACCAGGGTAGGTGTACATCAGCTTGCGTACCAGGGCGGGGAGCATGTGGGAGAGCGGCAGCGCCTCGATGCCATCTGTGTCAATGATGGATTGGACGATAGGCTCCACGTCCTTGCGCCGCAGGCCAAGACCCAGAGTCCAATAGCCGACCAACTCCTCAACGTTCGTATTGTGGTCCACCTCGATCTTTATCATCAGGGAGCGGGTGCGGGTGAAGGCCTTGAAGATGGTGCGCGCCTCGGAATCTGACTGGGCGTAATTCAGCACGGCAGCAATGTCGCTAAAGGCGGTGGTCTCACCACGCAGGTAGCTGAGCTTTTCTACCTTGGCGATGATCTCCGGGCGCAGCTTGCTGGTGCGGTACCATTCCTTCACCGTCTGACCGACGATGAGCACGGGGTCGGTGCAAAACTCATTGTTCTCGTGCTTCGCCAGCTCCGTGTAAATGATGGAGCGTCCCTCCGGTGATATGGCCTCCAAGTCGGGGAGTGTCGGGAACAGATGGCAGGTGCCGTTCTCCTTCACCACGGTTTTTTCATCCAGCAGCACGGCGATGAATGCCTCCGACAGGTCAGCCTTTCTGAACAGATCGGGCAACTCTGGCAGCAACGCCTCCGGGAAGCTCCAACGCGGGCGCGTGTTGGGCAGAGGAAAGCCGTCCACGAGCGAGTTCGGTGCCTCCAGATAGATGTAGGCGCAGCGCAATTTGCCCCAGGAGCCAGGATTGGCATAAAACACGTTCGGGGAAGAAGGAGCCACCGAGCTGACCACGCCGCCTGGATCAGGACTTTTCTGGAGGAGCAACTTCAGATTATCAATATTCGTGATCTGTGCGCCGACGTCTTGGGTGGAAACTGCCACCAGCAGCGAATATGTGGCCAGCAGGATGGGAAGTGAACGTGAACGCAGGGAGCCTCGTCGAGGCAAGCTGAAGGAAATCATTGTATTTTTTGGGGTCGGCAAAGTGGAACTGATCCGGGCATTTGCACGCGCTTTGAGAAGCACATACGGCATAGAGACCAGTCGTTGGCACACATGAAAACGTCTGAAATCGTTTCAGATTCACGAAAAAGGCTTGGGCTGGCAGGGAAAAATTGATATTCCTCCCTATTCTGCCGCACTCATCGGAATGATCCGCCCGTCCCCCTCACCTCTCCGCCAGCTATCAGCCCTGCATCGCGCCCGCACCCTGGCTGCATTCTGGCTGGTAGCGGCATGCCTCGCCACCACACTGACGGCGCAGACAGGCACCCCACAACTCGCCGATCAGGAGATACGCAGGCGCGCGACCCTGATAACCACCCAGCAGCAGCGCTTGGCTGAGGCCGCAGCCCTTTTTAAAGCCAAGAAGACCGCAGAAGCGCTGAAGCTCTACCAAGAGGCTTTCACCGCGCTGCCGAATGTGCCGATGGCCGCACAGGTCAGGGCCACCGCTCTGGACGGCTATCTCAGCGCCGGGACCACGCGGGCAAAGGAACTGATGGACGCAGGCGACTACCCGGCGGCCAAGGCAATCCTCGACACCCTCGATAGTCCCAATGTGGACCGGGGGAACCAAGATGTGGCAAAGCTGCGCGCGCGCATGGCCGACCCAGACCGCTACCCACCAGCACTCACCCCACAGCACATCAGCAACGTCGCCGAAGTACAGCGCCTCCTGATCCTGGCGAACTCCCAACGCTAGATCGGCAACTACGACAAGGCGCTGGTCACCTATGAGGATGTCCTCCGGCTCGACCCCCACAACAGCGCCGCGCGGCGCGGCATGGAGACTGCGGAACAAGAACGCACCCGCTATTTTGAGGCCGCGCGCGACCACCAGCGCAGCCGGATGCTCAACGGCGTAACCGCACTCTGGGAAGACACACTGAAACCCTCGAGCACCAACATCAGCGGACTCTTCGGCGGCAGCAGCGCGCCCCCCTTACAGCCCGGAAGCACACGCGGTGGGCGCGAGGCGATCACCGCCAGGCTGCGGGACTTGAAGATCGAACGCATAGACTTCAGCGGCGCTTCCATTGAGGAGGTCATCGAATACCTGCGCGTTCGCTCGCGCGATCTCGATCCCGGTGGCAGGGGGGTGGACTTCGTTCTCAGTCTGCCCGCAGACCAGCCCACCCGCACCATTTCCCTGAACCTGCAAAACGTGCCAGTGGAGGAGGTGCTGCGCTACGTCACCGAAATGGCCGGCGTGGGCTACCGCATTGAGGAATATGCCGTGCGCATCGTATCCCTGACAGAAGGCACATCGAACATCATCTCCAAGACCTATCGGGTGCCGCCAGACTTCATTTCTTCAGCGCCCTTGGTCCCGGCTGCGGGTGCCGCAGCGCCAGCGGACCCCTTCGCCCCACAGGCAAATGCAGGCGTAGGCGGCAACATCCTGGTGCAGCGACTTGGTGCCAAGGAATTTCTCGAAAGCCGTGGCGTCACCTTCCCGCCCGGAACCGGGGCCAGTTACTCGTCCGCCAGCAACATGCTCATCGTCCGCAACAACGCGCGCAATCTGGAGATCGTTGACATGCTGGTAGAGCAGGCGCTCAACAGCTCCCCCAAACTAGCAGTGATTTCGGTCAAAATCATTGAGATCAGCCAGGACAACCTCAAAGAACTTAGCTTTGACTCGCTGATGGAAAGCTTCGGCGGCAATGTCGAGATCGCTGGCGGGGAGCAGGGTAATCAACAGACAGGGAACTTCCTGACCACCGACTTCCCACGCCAGGTCGTCACTGCTGGCGGTGCCACCACTGCACTGGGCATCAGCCCCATCACCGCCGGGCTGCGCAGTTCGGGTGATCTCATCGCCAACCGCACCATTGATGACATCCTCGTCGGCAGCACTACCCCGGCCTCGCGCCGCTCTCCTGGCATATTTTCCCTCAGCGGGGTGCTCACCAATCCCCAGTTCCAGACCGTCGTGCGGGCGCTGGATCAAAAGGGCGGCTATGACGTGATGGCCAAGCCTGAAATCGTCACCAAGAGCGGCCAGAAGGCCACCGTGCAGGTCGTCCGTGAGCTGATCTACCCCACGGAGTTCGACCCACCGCAGATTCCCACCAGCTTCGGCACCTCCAACGTCATCGTCATCATCAACGGCGTCGTCCAGCCCAACCAGGCACCGCCCGCTGTTGTCACGCCCGCCACCCCCACTGCCTTTGAGACACGCCGTGTCGGCATCATCTTGGATGTCGAGCCTGTCATCTCTGAGGACGGGCGCACCGTGGACCTGACGCTGACGCCAGACTTCACAGACTTCGTCGGTTTCGTCAATTACGGCTCCCCCATCAACACCGTGGACCCAAATGGCGGCACCGCCATTGAGCTGACCCCTAACCAGATTTACCAGCCCATCTTCTCCACCCGCAAGATCGTCACTGGCGTCAAGGTCTATGACGGGGCCACCGTCGTGCTCGGCGGTCTCGTCACCGACAACACCATCATGATTGAGGACAAGATACCCATCTTCGGGGACATCCCCTTCTTTGGCCGCGCCTTCCGCAGCAAAGTCAGCCAGCGCCGCGTCAAAAATCTGCTCTTCTTCGTCAGCGTCAAGGTCGTGGATCCCAGCGGCGCGCGCGTTAATCCACAGTGACCGTTTCAGCCTGACCACGCAAATCCTCAGGCACCTCCGCAGCAAGCTCCACCGGGTTTAGGCGGAAATCCGCGTTCAAGATAGCATTCAAAGCTGTCATCTCAGCACGCAGCGCCTCACGCAGCGCGTAGCCTTCCGCATCCCACGCCGGGTCACACGGCTCTGCCATCACGCGCGCATACCTTTCCGCCAGCGGTTGTCGCACCTTCGCATTCCCCGCACAGCTCAGCAGCGCCTCCACCCTCGTCACATGCCCCAGCACAGAGCCGATCAGCGCCTGTGCCTCCGCCTCCGTGCTTTCACCCGCTGCCACCTTCTGGAGCTGCCGACACTCAAACAGCCTGCACCGCTCCGGCCTCTGCGCATAGATCGTGCAGCGGCAGCCCTCCAGAAACCCACATGGCTGGTTGAAATGATGCTGTCCCTTCTTGCGCCTCAGCTTCATCCCCAGCGCCGTCAGCCCCCGCGCAGAGTCCCCAGGCTGTAGCCGCACCAGGTGAAACAACACCCCATTGCAGCACAGACCGCACGCGGTACAGAGGCTGGTGGCGGCAGTGGACATGCTTCATGCTGTGCCTACGATCTGACCGCAATCAAGCCGCAACAGCATCAAACCCGCCACACCCGCCCCGGCGCGCATACCCAGGTGGCCACGCGCCCATGCTCCGAGAAATAGCCCCCGCCCGCCGCCCAGGGTGAGAAGGCCGGCAAAATCCACCGCTGCATCTGTGGTGTGATCTGCTCCTGCACCAGCACAGGCAATTTCAGCCGCAGACCCGCCCCATCGCGCAAATGCACCGCCGGGTGCTCATGCCCCGTGATGTGGATCGTCCGTGACACTGACTTAATTTCCGCCTGCTCTACCACCGCCCCGCTGGCCGAGTGCGTGAAGACCTCCACATCCGACCACCGCCCCTCAGTCCACCGGTGCCCGTGGGAAAAAGTGAACTTTCCCTCCTCATGCGTCTCCACGAAGTCCCATGTCCTCCGCAATGCCGGGCGATCATGGTTTCCCTGGATGCTTACCAGCTCCGGCACCACATCACGCAACCGCTCCAAAAATGCCTGCGTCTCCTCCGCGCAGCTCTTTCCATCCATAATATCGCCCACCAAAATCAATCGCTGCGGCTGGTGGTCGTTGATAAGCTCGATAAGCGTTCTTTCACACTGCGCCATCCCCCAGGGCGGCATCAGCGCACCCTCATGCATACGCTGCACCTCATAGCCATAATGTAGATCTGCCACCGCCATCCACCCCTGGGTTTCGTGAATCAACGCACGACGCGAATCAAGCAAGACATGAGGGGCGACAGCAGCGGTGGTCGGAGTAGTGGCGGGTTTAAAGGAAACAACAGGCACAGCGCACTCATACACAGGGAATACTGATAACTCAACGCCCCCATCACTTCTTCACCTGCTCCTTGAAAAACTTCACGATCACCGCAGGAGCCTGCTTGGGGTAACTGTGATCTCCCGGATGGATCGCCGTCACCACCGGATTCCCCGTCGCTGAGGGATAGATCGTGCAGTTCACGTCCTTCTCCCAAGCCCTGCCCGCGCTACACCCATTCAGCTTCACCAGCGCCTCGATCGTCGCCTTCTGCCAAGCATACTTCACCAGCGGATCATTCTCCCCCGCGATGTGCAGCACCGGCTTCGGCTTCAGCAAAGCCAGGCTCTGCGCCGCAGCTGCAGCCGATGGGGCCATCGCCGCAAAGACCTCCCCACGCGCCGCCCACAGCAGGTAAGTGAAGCCGCCGCCATTCGAGTGCCCCGTCGAGTAAATGCGCTTCTCATCTACCTTGCACTCCGTCTTCAGGCCCGCCAGCACCGCATCAAAGAACTTCAAATCCCGGTCCCCCTGCGCACCCACCCCATGCTGCCAGCCAGGCTTTTTTCCTTCAGGGTCCGTCAGCTTTCCCGGCGTGTTCAGCCCCTGAAGAAAGACCACGATCACCTCCGGCCACAGCTTGTGGATCGGAAACATGCGCGTCGCATTCGTCATCGTCCCCCCATGCCCGTGAAAGGCGAAGACCACCGCAGTCGCCTTCTTCTGCGCCAGTTCCGGCAGATACAGCAGCCCCTCCCTCACCATCCCCTCCACCAACCACTCCCGCCGCACCGGCTCAGCCGACTGACAGTGAATGGCAAAAGAAAGACCGAGGAGCAGCAGCAGCGATTTCATAAGGCGCACTGAAACCACGCAGACGCGTGGAGGATTCGGCAGATTTGCTGGGCATCATCGCCCTACACCCCACCTCACTCTGCACAGAGATTGGCCTTTTAGCCCATTTTGAACTTCTTGAGCCTCAAGCCGATTCGGCAATTCAAGAAAATGTAATGACTCAAGGAGTGAGAATCACAAAAATAGCTTGCTGCATCCGTGATTATGAAAGATTATCTAACTTAGCCAAATAATCAATACATGGCTATCAAGCTCATGAAAGCCGTCTTCACCCTCTCACTTTTGGCACTGGCCTGCCTGCTGTGGCCAGCAGCAGCCCACGCTGCCCCGTTTCCAGGGGCACCCTCCTACCCAGGCGCAACTGGGGGCGGCTACACAGTGCCTGCCGCCGGAGCAGGACTTTACAACGGACAGTCTGTTGCGCCCATATCCCCTACCCTGCCACCGCCGCAGATGGGATCCCCTTATACCGGCCCCACCATGATGGAACCCACGGCAATGCAACCCATGAGCTACGGCTACCCGCAGCCCGCCCCCGCGAATTCCTGGGGCATCCAGCAGGCCGCCGGAGTCAGCATGCTCAACTACAGCTATATTGAAGCAGGCTACCGCTACATTGACCCCAAGGGCGGCGCGTATAACGGCAGCCACGGCCTGGGCCTCTCACTGGTCATGGACCTACCGACCATTTTCTTCCTCAAAGGCAGCTTCAACTGGACCAGCGGCAGCGGCACCAAAAACGTCGCCGGGGTAGCCAATGCCGACTACAGCCTCTCTACCATCACCATCGGTGGTGGTGCCTACATGGCCATCACCCAAAAGCTCCATTTCGTGGGCGAGGTGGGCCTAGTGTACGCAAACTTCGACGCTGACGGCATCAACCGCAGCTACACAGACGGTGGCATTTACATCCGCCCCAGCCTCCGCTACCAACTCGTGGACTGGCTGGAGCTACAGGCCGGTGCCACCGTCAGCAGCACCAGCGACTACGACAGCAAGATCATTGACTTCGGCGGCTACTTCCGTGTCCTGCCACAGCTAGACGTGCATCTGGGCGCAGATTTTGGCGATGCCACCCGCACTCTCAAAGCCGGCGCACGCCTGCGTTGGTAAACCCCTTTCCCGCCCTCAAGACCACAGAGAGCGTCCTGGCAACAGGGCGCTCTCTTTTTTTGGCAGGAAGACCAGCCAACTCACTGCCAACTTTTTCTAAACCTCTTTTTGCCGTCTCTGCCCATCAGTGCGTCAGCGCATAAAAGACGATGTTGATGCCCAACGGGTAGGCGTACTTCTCGGAAAACTCACGAAAGTACCACGGATCCGTGCCCTCCTCCTCCCAGCCATCGCCAAGATCAGTGTTGTGGCAGATAATCATCATCATCCGCTTCTTGTCATCAAAGACAGCACGGTAGTGCGGCGTCTCCGCATCGAACCGCTCTGCGGTGATACCCTGGGAGCGCCCTGCCATTGCGTGGCCGACGCTCGGGATCTGTGGCTTCACTTTCAAGGGGAAGACCATGTGGAAAATCTCGTGCTCCAGTGGCAGCTCTTGCGGCTCACGGTCAGGAAAAATTTGCTTCAGCGCCATGTAGAAAGTCTCCCATTCCTCCTCGCCCCAGAAATCGTCCACCATGACAAAGCCGCCATTCATCATGTACTCGCGCATCACTTTGGATTCCTCACCCGTGAGGCTGATGTGCCCCGGCTCGATCATATAGATAAAGGGGTAATGCCGCATCTGCGTAGCATCAATGTCCACCACGGCACCTTTGGGACTAACCTGAAGTGAAGTAAGCTGCTGGAGGCGGTAGCTAAAGTTCAGGTCCGCATCCGGGTAATCCGTGGTCCACTTACCACCGCCACGCCGCCCCCAACCCCAGCTCTCGGAATTGTAGCGCAGTCGCGCAAAGGTGAACACGTCGTTAGGCAACTCCTTAGAAACCGGCCAGGTGGGGAAATCCATGAACTGTCCGCCGCGCCCCGCCTCTCGCGGATCCTCGGGCACCGAACCATCTTTGATGCCAAAATTCGTCGGCGAAGCAGTGTCTGCGGCAAGGCAGAATCCCAGCACGCTGAGGCTGAAAAAGGCGGGCAGGAGTTTCATGATGGATGAGATTGCCGCAGGCAGCAGCAAACAAGCAAGCCGATAACGGGCCAAGCAGATAGATTCTACCCAATCATGGAAACTGATAAGTCCTGAGTCGGTCTCATGCTGACGCTGCCTGTTCGACATGACACGGCGTGCCCACCGCCCCCCCTTGCGGCCGCGCCCAGCGGATGCCGTTGGCGATCACTCGCTGCACATCGGGATGATGGTAGATCGGATAAATCTCATGCCCCGGACTGAAGTAAAAGATGCGTCCGCTGCCGCGTGTCCATGTCGCGCCGCTGCGGAAGACCTCTCCGCCTTGGAACCACGAGACAAAAATCAGCTCGTCCGGCGTCGGGATGCCGAAAGGCTCGCCATACATCTCTGAGTGCTCAATCTCAATGCAGTCGCCCAGCCCCGCCGCGATAGGATGGCCCGGATTCACCACCCAAACCCGCTCCCGCTCACCCGCCTCGCGCCAGCACAGCGCGCAGCTCGTGCCCATCAGCCGCTTGAAGACCTTCGAGAAATGCCCCGAGTGCAACACGATCAGTCCCATGCCCGCGATCACCCGCTGCTGCACCCGCGTCACAGTTTCATCGAGCACCTGATCATGCGCCGCATGACCCCACCACAGCAGCACGTCCGTTTCATTGAGAACGGCCTGCGACACGCCCTGCTCCGGCTCATCCATCGTCGCCGTGCGAATGACGAAGTCGGCATGGACACCCAAGGCTTCCGCCAATGCTGCGTGTATGCCCTTCGGGTAGATTTGCGCGACGGAGGGATTTTGACGCTCGTGAACAAATTCGTTCCAGATGGTGACGCGGATGGGGGTGGGCATGGCTGGCTATCAATTTGTCACGAATTGATAGCAAACTGATAGTTGGCGTGCCAGCGGCCTAGCGAGCCGGTGGCTCGAAAGAGATTATCCAGTGGTGAACCGCCGGAACCCGCCTTTCGTGCTAGAGAAGGCATCCAAGGTAAGCTCAGTTCAGTGCCTTCAACTCCGGCAGAGTGAAATGGCCGTCTTTGCGGATGAGTTTGCCATCAAACCAAATCTCCCCACCGCCGTAGTCCGGACGCTGGATGCAGACGAGATCCCAGTGTACTTGGCTGCGGTTCGTGTTGTCGGCGATGCCCTCGTAAGCCTGGCCTGGAGTAAAGTGGAAGCTGCCGGCGATCTTTTCATCAAAGAGGATGTCGCGCATAGGCTCGCGTATCTCGCGGTTAAAGCCGATGGCAAACTCGCCGATGTAGCGGGCACCTTCGTCGCTGTCGAAGATCTTGTTGATCGCTTCTGTGTTGTTGGCGGTGGCGTTGACGATCTTGCCCTGGGAAAACTCCAGTTTCACGGAATCAAAGGCGATGCCCTGGTAGATCGTCGGCGCGTTGTAGCTGACGACGCCCTCGACGCTGTCCTTCACGGGCGCGCTGAAGACCTCGCCATCAGGGATGTTGTGGCGGCCGCCGCAAGCGATGGCCTTGAGACTTTTCAGGCTGAAGCGCAGGTCGGTGCCGGGCCCCTTGATGTGGACGTCCTTCGTCCTGTCCATCAGCTTCTTCAGCGCGTTCATGGCCGGGATGAGCGCGGCATAGTCGAGTAGGCAAACCTTGAAATAGAAGTCCTCAAACGCCTGCGTGCTCATGCCCGCTTGCTGGGCCATCGCGGAGGTGGGCCAGCGCAGGACACACCAGCGGGTGTTGTTGACGCGCTCGTTCTGCAGCGGGCGCAGCTTGGCCATGACCATCTTCATTTTCTCCGCCGGCACGTCGCAGTTCTCGGTGATGTTGTGGCTGCCGCGCACGGCGATGTAGCAGTCCATCTTCTTCATGAGCTCGAGCTGGTAGTCGGCGATCACATCGTACTGCTCCGCCTCGGCATGGATCATCAACTCCCGCGTGACCGCCGTGTCGTGCAGCTTCACGAGGGGCCGCGCCTTTGCCGCGACGACGGCGCGGATGAGCGCCAGGGGGACGTAGTTGGGCACGTCAAAGCAGTCAATCCAGACAAGGTCGCCCTTTTTCACCTGGGTGGAGTAGCGGACAAGCTGGCGGGCGAGTTGGTCAACGCGTGAGTCGTACATGGCACGCGTTATAACGGAGCACGGGGGATTGGCAAAACGGAAATTCTCCGCCGCCATCACCTTCCGATGAACAGCAGATACCTCCACAAATCCCCATAGGCGTGATGCACCTGGCAGATCAGGGGTTGAAAGTGCTCGCGCAGGTGGTCGAGGATCTGCCCCTCCATGCGCACATGATTCACGCTCATCCAGCGGCGGAACCAGGCCCAGCGGGTCTCATGGAAGTCCACCACGGCCACCACTCCGCGGGCGCTCAAGTCGGCCTTGCAGTGCTTTAGTACCTCGTCAAAGCCGGGGTTGATCATCGAAAGCGAGTAGCTGAGGACGATCAGATCAAACTTTGCTCCCACTGCCACCGGGGCATCATAGGCCCGGTGCAGCAGCGCGATGCGGGAGCCGTGGCGTTTTAGCTTTGGCCGCGCACGGTCGAGCATATCGCTAGACAGGTCGAGGCCGATGATCTGCGCCTTGGGAAACGCCGCCGCCAGTTCCACCAGGTTCTTTCCCGTCCCACAGCCGATTTCCAGCACACGCTCCGGCATCACCACCTGCCCGGCCGCACGCACGATGATCCTGCGGCGGCCAAAAAGGAACGCCCAGCGGGTCAGGTCATAAATCCACGAATGCCAGCGGTAGTAGCCGGTGAGTGATTCGCGAGAGGTCTGTGGCTCACTCATGCGATCACATCGGCCAGGAGGGTACAGCCATAGGTTCCCACGCGGTCCTGCAGGTGCAGGTGGTCCGCCAGCGGTGCATTCAGACGCAGGCGCTGCATGGCAAAACTGGGGATGAAATCAATCACTGGGCTAGCTGAGCGCATGAGGATGCGCGTGCCGGGCCGACTGTTCTCCAGGATCAATGCCCATTCCTCCGCAAGCGCCTGCGGCTTGTGTGCTGCCAGCCAATCCTGGTGGTCCAGCAGAACATAGTGGGTGTAGGAGCCTGGGTGCTCACGCAGAAAGTTTGCCACCGTGGTGCTGTGCGTCGTGATGCGGTGCGCGGCAGCGCGCAGCGCCGGTTGGTGCTCCTCCTGCAGGTAGCGCGGGCAACAGCCGCGCGTGTAGTGGCCCGTCAGGTAAACGCGCCAGAAGTAGTTGTCCTGAAAAGGCACTTCCGTCAGCACATGCTCCAGCTTTGACTGGATGTAGCCCGTGAGACCACCAGCGAACTGGGTCTCGATCAGCCGTATCTGTGCCCGTGGCACCCCCAGCATGGTCATGGCCATTGGCTGCCGCATTAGCCAAGAAACCAGTCCACTCCACAGGGCTGGTTTCACATGATCATAGAGTGCACGCTGCTGCTGCAGGCTTTTTGCCTGGAGCAGGGCGTCCACGTAGTCACGCACCCTGCCACTACTGCGGAGAAAGCTTTGCAGGGCGATCCAGGCCATCTGCCCAGCCGTGCCACGGTAGTAAAAGGAGGGGTTCAGAGGCGTTCTCTGGAAGTAGTAGCTCTTTGCCCGCCAGTAGCTGCTAGCATAAGGGTGCATACCTTCTGCCAGCTCCCCCAGCAGCCTTTTAAAGCCCGGGTGCGATCCATGACCAAAAAGGGTGAAGAGATCTCCAAAATCACCGCGCAGGATCATGGCGGTCTTCAACTGTAGCAGCGCGTTCTGGCGGGGGTTCATATCCACCGCGTGGATTTCCGCCGGACCTGCCAACAGATAGTCCAGGGCATTGCAGCCCGCACTGGTGATCATCACCACGCGGCTGTCCTGCTGTAGGTCCAACATTGCCAGATCCAGGCGGGGATCCTCCCAACAGGTATTATAAACCAGGTTACCTCCATGCACCCGGTTGAAGATGACATCATGGGCCCCCTGGCTCAGGGATGTATGGGATGGCGTGCGGACAGGCATAAACTGTAAGTATAGTGGCTACCACGTTCTCAAGCAGGCAGCTTTGTGCAACAAATTCGTCAGATGCGGTGTGAGCCTTGCGGGCCTAGGAATGCACATTTCTCACCATGCCTTCTTAAATTCGCTAAGCAACGACTTGGCACTTTTCGGCACGCGGCTTGCGTGCTAGCCTCGCGCTACCCCAATGACCCCCCATTCCCGCCTCCTGTCCTGGATCGAAGAAACCCGCGCCCTTTGCCAGCCCGACAGCGTCCACATCTGCGACGGCTCGCAATCCGAATATGATGAACTCTGCGCCCTACTCATCACCAACGGCACCTTTCGCAGGCTGAACCCTGCCAAGCGCCCGAACTCCTTCCTCGCCTGCTCGGATCCGAACGATGTGGCCCGCGTGGAGGACCGAACTTTTATCTGCAGCCAGAGGAAGGTGGACGCCGGCCCGACCAACAACTGGATGCCACCCGCAGAAATGAAGGGTAAGCTTGTCGCCCTGTTTGCCGGCTGCATGAAGGGCCGCACGATGTATGTCGTGCCCTTTTGCATGGGGCCGCTCGGCTCGCCCTTCTCCGTCATCGGCGTAGAGATCACCGACTCACCTTACGTCGCTGTTTCCATGCGGATCATGACACGCATGGGCACCGCCGTGCTGGAGCAGCTTGGTGACAGCGGCGATTTCGTTCCCTGCGTTCACAGCGTGGGCAAGCCACTAGCCGCTGGCGAAAAGGACGTCTCCTGGCCGTGCAGCACCACGAAGTACATCGTCCACTTTCCCGAGGAGCGCAGCATCTGGAGCTACGGCAGCGGCTACGGCGGCAATGCGTTGTTAGGCAAAAAATGCCTCGCACTCCGCATCGCCAGCGTCATGGGGCGCGACGAAGGCTGGTTGGCGGAGCACATGCTCATCTGCGGTGTGGAATCGCCTGATGGCCGCAAGGACTATGTGGCCGCCGCCTTCCCGAGCGCGTGTGGGAAAACTAACTTTGCCATGCTCGTACCGCCTGCTTCCTATCTGGAGCAGGGCTGGAAGGTGACTGTTGTGGGCGACGACATCGCCTGGCTACGGCCCGGTGCCGATGGTCGCCTGTGGGCCACAAACCCAGAGGCCGGCTACTTCGGCGTCGCCCCCGGCACCTCCTGGGACTCGAACCCAAACGCCATGGCCTCCTGCAAAGAGAACACCATCTTCACCAACGTCGCACTCACCGATGACGATGATGTCTGGTGGGAAGGCATGACCAAGGAAGTGCCCGCTTACCTCACCGACTGGCGTGGAGAGATGTGGGAGCCGGACTGCGGACGCCTGGCCGCGCACCCGAACAGCCGCTTCACCGCCCCCGCGCGCCAGTGCCCCACCGTGGATCCCGACTGGGAAAAACCAGAGGGTGTCCCCATCTCCGCCATCATCTTCGGCGGTCGCCGCGCCACCACCTTCCCGCTTGTCTTCCAAGCCTTCAATTGGGTCCACGGCGTCTTCCTCGGCGCGAACATGGGTAGCGAGACCACCGCCGCCGCCGCCGGAGCCGTGGGCAAAGTGCGCCGCGACCCGATGGCCATGCTGCCTTTCTGCGGCTACAATATGGGCGACTACTTCGCCCACTGGCTGCACATGCGCAAACATATCAAAGACGTGCCACGCATCTTCCATGTGAACTGGTTCCGCAAAAACGCCGAAGGCAAATTCCTCTGGCCCGGCTTTGGTGAAAACATGCGTGTACTCGAGTGGGTGGTGAAGCGCTGCCGTGGGGAGGCCCGTGGCCATGAAACCGAACTCGGCTGGATGCCCCGCTACTCCGAGATCAACTGGACCGGCCTGGACTACAGCCGCGAGCAGTGGAACACGCTCATGCATTTCGATCACCGCGAATTCCGCCAGGAACTCCTCAGCACCGAGGAACTCTACCTCGACCTCTACGACGACATGCCCAAAGAACTCTACTACCAGCGCGAGCTATTGGCCGGACGGGTGTAATGGAGTGTGCCAATCTCTATTGCGGTGCCACAACGCTGCGGCATTATTCCCCATGCCAGGCAGCGCCACGCCCCCCAACATCGGGCAGATTCTTCTGAATGCCCATGTCTTCAAACTGGCGGCACGCAACCATGAGGAACTGATGAATCTGGAAAGCATCCCGCAGTCGGTGGAGAAACTCTTTGCCCTGCTCGCAGAGCGGCGGGTGGATTTCGTGCTTGTCGGCGGCCTTGCGCTCCTCCAGCATGTGCCAGGCAGAAACACCGAGGACATTGACCTGATCCTGGCGGCATCCGCCATCCCGCAACTCCCCGAGCTGTCCATGAAGGGAGGCGAGGGCTTCTTCCGACTCGCCCGCTATGAAGGACTGCGCGTGGACCTCCTGCTGAGTGAGAATCCGCTTTTCCAACACGTCCACGACCAGCACACGGAGCCGCGTCAGATTCTCGGCCGCACCATCCCCTGCGCCACTCCAGCGGGACTGGTGCTCATGAAGCTCTACGCTCTGCCTTCGCTTTACCGGCAAGGTGACTTCACCCGCGTGAATCTTTATGAAGGTGACATCGCCAACCTGCTCTACAGGCACCGCTGCACCACAGCCCCCTTGCTCGCTGAGCTGTCAAAGCACCTGCCCGCCTCTGATCACGCCAAGGTGGGCAAGATCACGCGGGAGATTGAGGAGCGCATCGCGCGCTTTGACCGGAAGTGATTGTCCCGCACCAAAAACGGGGGCACTGAGGAAATCCATTTCATCTCTATGCCCACCCTCTCTATCCAGCCTCGCGCGCGCATTTTCCACGGTCACGTCTGGGTCTATGCCACGGAAATCAAGGGCCGCTTTGGTGATCCGAAGCCAGGCGATGTCGTCCAGCTCCAGGATGCTCGCGGCAGGCCGATGGGCAGCGCCATTTACAATCCGCAGTCGCAGATCAGCGCGCGCCTGTTCTCCCATCGCCGCCAGGATCTCGATCTCGACTTCTTCACGCGCCGTATCGAACGTGCGCTGAAGGTCCGCCAGGAAGCAGGCGTGGACACCAGCCTCTGCCGTGTCGTGTGGAGTGAGTCGGATGGCCTGCCTGGAGTCGTCGTGGACCGCTATGGCGACCATCTCGTGCTGCAAACACTGACGCTCGCGATGGCGCAGCGGCAGGACTTAATCATCCAGGCATTGTGCGCCATCTTCTCACCGAAAAGCATCGTCGAACGCAACGAAGGCGGCGTCCGTAAAGCCGAAGGACTGGAGCAGGTCAAAGGCGTCGTTTATGGCGAATCCCCTGCCCCATTCGTCGTGCGCCATCAAGGCAGCGCCTTCCATGCTGATCTCATCGAAGGGCAAAAGACCGGCCTCTACCTCGACCAACTCGACAACTACAACCACGTTGCGAAGCTCGCGAAAGGTCGCCGCGTGCTCGACTGCTTCAGCAATCAGGGCGGCTTTGCCCAGGCTTGTGCGCTAGCCGGTGCCGCTGAAGTCACCGCCGTGGACATCAGCGAAAGCGCCACCGCCGTCGCTGAAAAGAACGCCGCCATCTCCGGCGCGCAGGTGAAGTTCATCGCCGCGAACTGCTTTGATTTCCTCAAGCAGCAGGAGTCCAGCGATGCGACTTACGATCTCATCATTCTCGACCCACCGTCCTTCACCAAAACGAAAGCCAACGTGAATGACGCCATGCGCGGCTACAAAGAAATCCACCTGCGCTCCCTGAAAATGCTCCAGCCCGGCGGCATCATGGCCACGTTCAGTTGCAGCCATCACGTCAGCACCGGCGAGTTCCACTCCAGCATCGAAGACGCCGCCGTGGATGCAAAAAAGACGCTGCGCCGAGTGGCGATGTACACACAGCGTCCCGATCATCCCATTCTCGCCACGATCCCGGAGACCGAATACCTCACCGGCTATGCCTACGAGGTCGTCGCGAGCTGGTGAACCGTAAAACGGACTTCCAAGTTCGTTTTCAGAATGTGTCTCTCGAAGGCCAGAACGAACTTGGAAGTTCGTTTTACGGCTAAGCCAGCACCTGCTTCACCACTTTTCCGTGAATGTCCGTGAGGCGATAGTCACGGCCCTGGAAACGATACGTCAGCCGCTCGTGATCCACGCCTAGTAGGTACATGATCGTCGCGTTCAGGTCATGCACATGCACGGGGTCTTTGACGATGTTGTAGCTAAAGTCATCGGTTTCCCCCAGCGTCGTTCCCTTATTCACCCCGGCCCCGGCCATGAAGATGCTGAAGCAGCGCGGGTGGTGGTCGCGACCATAGTTGGTCTCGGTCAGCGCGCCCTGCGAGTAAATGGTCCGGCCAAACTCACCACCCCAGACGATGAGCGTGTCATCGAGCAGGCCGCGCAACTTGAGATCCTTGATGAGCGCCGTCGTCGCTTGATCGGTGTCATTGATCTGACCTTGGATCGCCTTGGGCAGACCGCCGTGATGATCCCAGCCCATGTGAAAAAGCTGGATGCAGCGCACATCCCGCTCCGCCAGCCGTCGCGCCAGCAGACAGTTCGCCGCATAGGTGCCCGGCCTCTTCACATCAGGCCCGTACATGTCCAGTACGCTCTGGGGTTCCTTCGAGATGTCCACGAGGTCCGGCACGCTCATCTGCATTCGAAAAGCCATCTCGTACTGGGCGATGCGTGCTAGCGTTTCAGGGTCGCCAAAGGCGGCATGATCGCGCTGATTCAGCACGGCGAGTTCATCCAGCATCCCGCGCCGCATGTCCCGCGAGACACCGCCGGGATTGGAAAGGTAGAGCACCGGGTCACCCTTGTTGCGGAACTTCACCCCCTGATGCTGCGTCGGCAGAAAGCCGCTGCTCCACAGACGATCATAGAGCGGCTGGTCATCAGGCCGCCCGGTGCCAAAGGAAGTCATCACGACATAGGCCGGCATGTCCGCATTCGTGCTGCCCAGCCCATAGCTGAGCCAGGAGCCAATGCTCGGCCTGCCCGCGAGCTGGCTGCCGGTCTGGCAAAAGGTGATCGCAGGATCGTGATTGATCGCCTCGGTGAACATGGAGCGCACCACACACATCTCATCCGCCACGGACGGCAGGTGCTTCCAAAGGTCGCTCAACCAGAGGCCGCCCTGCCCGTGCTGCGCGAACTTGAACATCGAAGGCGCGACCGGAAACGACTTCTGTCCCGAGGTCATCGTCGTCAGCCGCTGCCCTTTGCGAATGGATTCCGGCAGTTCCTTGCCACGCTGCGCCTGCATCTGCGGCTTCGGATCAAACAGATCCATCTGCGAGGGCGCGCCCGATTGGAAAAGGTAGATGACACGCTTCGCCTTCGGCGCGTGATGCAGGTTCGACGACGCGCCAGCCATCAGCGATCCGAGCGCCGTGGAGCCGAGCGCCGCAGCGCCATTGCGCAGGAAGATGCGGCGGTTCAGAGAGTCTTGGATTTGGAAGGGTTTCATGATGGTTCAATCACGGGTCACAACACGGTCAAGGTTCAACAGCACTCCCGCCGTCGTGGTGTAGGCGGCGAGGTCGGCAGGGTTCAAATTTGCATCAGGCTTCGAGGCACCTTGCGCAATGGCCTTCGCCGCATCGTCGGGATGGGTTTCATACCAGGCGCGGCGTTCAGTCCAGCCACGCATGAGCACCGTCAGCGACTCCGGCTCGATGTCACGGGCCGTGGCACGCTTGAAACCATGCGCGATGCGTTCCTGCGGTGTCTTCCCTTGTCGCATCATGATCTCGGCCAGACCACGGGCGGCTTCAACAAAGGTCACTTCATTCAGCATCGCCAGCGCCTGGAGCGGCGTGTTCGTGCGGCTGCGCTTCACGGTGCAGATCTCGCGCGTGGGCGCATCAAAGAGCAGCATCGTCGGCGGTGCGGCGGTGCGTTTCCAGATGGTGTAGAGGCTGCGGCGGTAGAGGCCGTCTCCGGTGTCGGCCTGGTAACCGCGCAGGTCGCCGTACTTGCTGGTCTCATCCCACACGCCCTCAGGCATGTAGGGGCGCACGCTCGGACCGCCGACCTTCGACACGAGCAGTCCGCCGATGGCGAGCGCCTGATCTCGCACCACTTCCCCGCTCAGACGAAAACGCGTGCCACGGGCCAGCAGACGGTTCTCGGGATCGCGCTCCAGCATCGCCGGTGTCACCTTCGAGCTTTGACGGTAGGCGCGGCTTGTGACCATGAGCTTCAGCATGTGCTTCATGTCCCAGCCGCTGCGCATGAACTCAGCAGCCAGCCAGTCGAGCAGTTCAGGATGCAACGGATACTCAGCCTGGCTGCCGAGATTCTCCGTGGTCTTGCAGAGGCCCGTGCCGAACAGCCGCTCCCATTGCCGGTTCACCCAGACGCGGGCGGTCAGCGGATTGTCTTTGCTCACGAGCCATTGCGCGAGGCCGAGGCGGTTCATCGGCGCATCCTTGGGCATCGGATTCAGCCAGGAAGGCACCCCCATCGTCACCTTCACGCCCGGTTTGTCATACTCACCGCGTTGCAGGATGAAGGCATCCCGCGTGGCCTTCGCCTCCCTCATCACCATGGTCGTCGGCAGATTGTTCTCGAACTCGGCCAGCGCTTTCTTTTTCGCGGCCACGCCATCGGCGGCACGCTTCACCGGACTGTCCACCTTGGCCAGGTAATACTCATCCAGCTCCTTCTTCTGCGCCGGGGTTCGTTTCTCCACCGCGATGGCGAGGATGGCTTTGATCTTCGTCAGATAGGCACTGCCATCCAGCTTCACATTCGCCGCAGGCAAAGCCGTGCTGCTGAGACGGAAGCGTCCGATGTTGTGCCCGCCGATGGCCTCATGCCGCAGGCGCAGCAGCAGCATCGCCCCGTCCGTGTGGGACACCGCACGGTCGAGCAAAAACATGGCGCGGCGGTTTTCCTTTTTGGTTGGGCCATCAATCGCCCATCCCTTGCCGCGCTGTTTGTTCAAGACCTGGGTGATCTCGTAACCCTTCTGGCTGTAGTCCGCCTCGGCCTTCGCCAGCGTCAGCTTCTCGGGCTTGCCACCGGGTTTCTGCACGAAGACATCGAAGTCGCTGAGGACAAAATTGCCGTTGCTGTAACGTCCCAGACTGCCTTCCGGCAGCGAAGGATCAGGGAAGCACTCCAGCAGAAGTCCGGACACACCATCCTTCGGCATCGGCGCATCGAAAATGTAGATGTCCCTGGCCGGGTTCGGACCGCTGGCGAGGTAACTGCCATCGGCCTGTCGTGTGAGCGTTGCACCCTGCTCCTTCAGCTTGGAAACGACCTGCACCGGCTCCAGCGGCGCCCACGCTGACTTCTGCAATGCGAGCTTGCCGCCTGCATCCTTCTCCCAGACCGCGAGCAGAGCCGGCAGTTTCTTCCTCGCCTCCACCGCCGCCTTTTCAGCCATGCCGATGTCCGCCTGCATCTTCGTCATCTGCGCCTCCTGCTCTGGCGTCGTCACATTCATGATCGGCAGTGAATTGCCGCCGCTGCGGTTGGAACTGCCCTGGATCGTGCCGCTTTCCTCGACGTTGTTGAAGAAGGCGAACATCGAATAGAAATCGCGCTGCGTGATCGGATCGAACTTGTGATCGTGGCAGCGCGCGCAGTTCATCGTCAGCCCCAGCCAGGTGAAGCTGGTCGTCTCCACACGGTCAATGATGTTCTCGATGCGCCACTCCTCGGCGATGATGCCGCCCTCACCATTGATGCGATGATTGCGGTTGAAGCCGGTGGCGATCAGTTCGTCCTGCTTCGCATTCGGCAAAAGATCACCACCGATCTGTCGGATGGTGAACTGGTCAAAAGGCAGGTTGTCATTGAATGCCTTGATCACCCAGTCCCGCCACGGCCACATGCTGCGACTGCTGTCGGTCTGAAAACCGTGACTGTCCGCATAACGCGCAAAATCCAGCCACTCGCGGGCCATGTGCTCGCCGTAGTGCGGGCTTTGGAGGAGACGGTCCACGAGGGCGTCGAATGACGAGTTCCGAATGACGAATGACGAAACTTCCTCCGGTGTCGGCGGCAGCCCTGTGAGGTCCAGAGTCACGCGCCGGATCTGCGTGGCCGGGTCAGCTTCGGGGGAAAAAGACAGGCCCTCTTTCTGCAAGCGCTGCTCCAGCAGCGAATCAATGCCCTTGGCTCCATGCTCCGTGCTCCCTGCCCCAGGCTCCACCGGCTCAAACGCCCAATGCCCCCGATACTCCGCCCCTTCGGCAATCCACTGCTGAATCAGCGCCGCCTCCTGCGGCGTGACGGCCTTGTGCATCTTCGGTGGCGGCATCACTTCATCCGCCGAGTCGGTGAGTATCCGTGCTATGATCTCGCTCTCCTTCACCTTTCCTGGCACGATGGCCGCAATCCCCGATTTGGAGGGTTTCAGCGCCTGCTCGCGAATATCCAGCCGCAGTCCCGCCTTGCGCTCCTTCTCATCAAAGCCGTGGCACTGGAAGCACTTGTCCGAGAGGATGGGCCGGATGTCCCGGTTGAACACGATCTTTCCGGCCTGGGCGGAAGCCAGGAAAGCAAGGAGGAGGAACAAGACGCGCAGCATGAGTTCACATCAAACGTCTGAGCGGCGGATTTCTGACTTACCGCGACCAGCTTCTCCGCTCAATCGTATGGCATTTCCATGCCCAGGCACGCCACCGTCATCCACTGGTTCCGCCGCGATCTGCGTCTCAGCGACAACACGGCTCTGAATGCTGCGGCAATGGACAGCACGCAGGTGGTGCCGGTTTATGTACTGAGCGGCTGGAAGAAGAACCACGGATGGACAGGCTCCGCCCGGCAGCAGTTTCTATGCGGCAATCTCGAATCTCTGGCGAAGAATATCGAGGCGATCGGCAGTCGGCTGATCCTGCGCTGTGGAGGCGCAGATGCGGAGATCGAGAAGCTCATCTACGAGACCAAGGCGGAGGCGGTATATTTCAACCGCGACTACGATCCTCATGGTCGCGAGATGGAGAAAAAGGTGCGCGAGGTCTGCGCGCACATCGGCATCGCGTGCCACAGCCTCCGCGACAGTGTGATGCACGAACCTGATGAGGTGAAGACCGGCAGCGACACCGTGTACCGCGTCTATACGCCGTATTCGCGGAACTGGCTCTCGCTCGACAAGGTAGCACCCGGCGGTCGTGTCACGCGCCTGGGACCGGCGTCAAACATCGCCAGCCTGCCTTTGCCGACGCTGGATCATTGGACCTTGCCTGCGACCACCGCCAACACCGTCGCGCCGGGCGAGCGTGGCGCGCGTGAGCGCATGAAGCATTTCATTGAGAGCGGTCTGCTGACCCGCTACGGCCAGCAGCGAAACACTCCCGCCGGACAGACCACCTCACGCCTGGGCCAGGATTTGCGCTTCGGCCTCATCTCGATCCGCGAGCTGTATGCGCGCTGCATCGCGGCGGCTCCTGCGGCCAGCACGGCGGGAAAAAGTTCCATCGAAACCTATATCAAGGAGCTGGCGTGGCGGGAGTTTTACTTTGGCATCCTCTATCACTACCCGGAGGTCTTTGAGACTGAGTTCAATCCCGAGTTCCAGGGCATCTCATGGCCGGGCAGCGACGAGGATTTCATCACCTGGACCCAGGCACGCACAGGCTTCCCCATCGTGGATGCCGGGATGCGCGAGCTGCTGATGACCGGCTTCATGCACAACCGCGTGCGCATGATCGTGTCCATGTTCCTCACCAAAGATCTGCACTGCCACTGGCGGCTGGGGGAGAGCTTTTTCATGCAGCATCTGGTGGACGGTGAGAACGCCAGCAACAACGGCGGCTGGCAGTGGAGCAGCGGCACCGGCGCGGATGCCGCGCCTTACTTTCGCATTCAGAATCCGTGGACACAGACGAAGCGTTACGACCCGGAGGGCAGCTACATTAAGACCTGGCTCCCAGAGCTGAAAGACATCCCTGCCGAACAACTGATGGAGCCGCCGAAAGATGGCCGTCCACTGGTCCCTGGCTATCCACTCCCAATCGTGGACCATTCTGTGGAGCGCGACCGGACTCTGGCGATTTTTGCCAAGCACAAACAGCGCTGAGCAAAGCCATCAAGCCGCCAGTTTCTTCGGCTTGCACTCCCGCCAGGCGAGAAACAGCCCATAGAGCAGCAGCGCGCCCTGGCTGCCCCAGTAGGCGTAAATCTTCGGCCAGGTTCCATCCGTGAAGCCGTAGGCGTGAAGGCCGACACCGAGCTGGTTCACGCCAAACCAACTGAAGATGACAATGCAGCCAAGGATGAGGCAGCAGCAGTGCAGGCCGATCTCCCGGATGTAGCCGCCCATTCTGGCGTGTAGGATGACGAGGCACATGAGCACGATCATAAGCGCGCCGTTTTCCTTCGGATCCCAGCCCCAGAAGCGGCCCCAACTGTAGTTCGCCCAGATGCCGCCGAGCACGGTGCCGACGAGCGAGAGCAGCAGACCTGCGGCGACGAAGCCGTAGGCCACCTTCGTCATGAAGCGCGCATCCTCGCTGCCAGTGGTGGTGAGACGGAAAATGCGCTGGATGAAGTAGATCTTCGAGATGATCGCCGCGACCATGCAGGCGGCATAACCTAGATTGATGATCGGCACATGAGTGGAGAGCCAGAAATTCGTGATCAGCACAGCCTGGAGCTGCTGGAGATTGTCCGAAGCCTCCGCCGTGTCGAACTGGATGGAAAGGAACATGCATGCGGCACCTGCCACACCTGCCACGAGCAGCCCCAGCCCACGCTTCGTCATCCATTCGGCGATCAGGCCAAACAGAGCGCAGGCTGCACCGATGAAGATGATTGTTTCATACAGGGTGGTGATGGGCGGACGCTGCATGATGATGCAGCGGATCACCACACCCGTAACGGCCAGGACCGTGGCGATGCTGAGGAAAACCCAGGCAGCGAGCTTTGCGCCGAAGTCGAGCTTTGAGCCAGGTGCCACCCAGGTAACCCCCACGCAGATGAGGCCGACGAGGAAAAGCCACTGGGCATAAAAGAAGTAGTCTGCCCTGATCGCGTGCTGCTCCAGCTTCACAAACTGCGCCTCACCGCGTGCCTGGGCAGCCGTTTCGATCTTCGTGAGCAGCGCTTTGGCCGCTGCCTTGAACTTCGCCACATCCGGCAGCGCCAGATAAATGTCCTCATACATCGCCAGCCATTGAAGCTGCTCATCGGTGGGCTTGGCGCTGCCGTTCACGGCACCGAAGATCATGCCGCCGGGGCCGTCCCAGATTTCGTTGGCCTTGTCCGCAGGCGGGAAGATGCGGAGCTGTGTTTCAGGATTGCCGCTCATCATCGCGCCGAGCGCGCCTTTGCCGAAGTCGCGGAACCACGGGATCTGCATCGGCGGTCCGCCGCTGTTGATGATGTCGGCGAGGGCGTTCAGGCTCTTAGAGAGACGCACGGGCTTCGCGATCTCCGCAGGCAGCTCGTCAGCGTGAGTGCCGACGGGCGAGCGGATAAAGTCGTAGTGCCCCAGGATCATCTCGTAGTCGAGGAAGCTGGCGGCGAGCTGGACGATCATTCGCTGCTCAGGGGACTGTTTCTTGGCGGGCAGCTTGCGGTACTCGCCCATCTTCTCCATCAGCAGCGCGCGCGCAGGCTCAATCTCCTGGTGCGTGTACTGGTCACGCTTGGCTTTGGTCGGCAGGCCCAGTTCGGCAATGGCGGAGGAGTTGTCCACCTTGTAAAGCGGCACAGTTTTGGCTATGTCGGGGCGGAACCAGCTCATCAGCAGCCATTGGGTGGCGCTGAGCTTCACTGGCTTGTCGCCCTCCTTCGTGATCGGCTTCTGCGTGGCAGGATCGGTCAGCGGCTTGCCCGCCATCTCGCCGCTGTCGGTGAGCCAGATGCTCTGCCGCGCGCGCAGTCCAAGCAGCCGCACATTGGCCACCTTTTGCAGCGGCTTGATGCGGCCTGCATCCTGCACGGGGATGGAGTCGAAAATCCCGCTGAGTTCCTTGTCGCGAAAAATATCCAGTGGCGGCAGGTCCGCCGCAGCGAGGGACGACAGGGCGACCAAGGATGAGGCGAAAAGCAGAGTGAGACGTTTCATGGCATTCAAAAGGCGGAGGGGTTCAGAGCTTCCAGAAGGCGAGAGTGAATCCTGCGGCGACGGTCACCAGCGTGCTCGTCACGGCGATCCAGGGGTTCCACTTCATCGCCCGGGCCAGCATCATGACGAAGTGAATCAGCAGGCCGACAGCGACGATGATGCAGGAGATAAGAGGCCAGTGATCCGATGGATTTTCGACGACCTGGAAGCCGGAGCGTTTGATACTGCTGCCATTGTCTATGCCGTCGTCAAAGCTGGACTGGAAGATGGCGTAGCCCTCGCCGCGCACAGGCTCGTTCATGGTGACGATGCGCTTCTCCTCGCGCTCGCCATGCAGCTTGGTGACTTTGCTGGTGAAGCGGCGCGCACGCTCGGTGCCGGGATGCACCTCCTGCTCCGTGTGATCTAGCCGGATGGCGAAGGGCAGGCGGTAGCTGCGGCGCGTGAGATTGATGAGGAACTTCTGGTCGCCCACCGAGACCGTCCACGGCGCGGCGTTGAACTCCCAGAGGATGCCTTTCTGCTCGGCTCCGGTTTTCTTGTCCTTGGCACTGACCATGCAGGCGTTGGAGAGAGCCTCATCGGCGAGGAGCTGGCCGTTCTTGGGATCAATCTTTGAGAGTTCCTGGATGAAGTAGCCGTCCACGGCATCGGTGCGCGCGCCCGTGGTGTCGCGCTTCGGCTCGGCGTGCTGTTTCCAATTCGTCACCACGAGGTCAAAGGGCAGGCTTTCATGGGTGAAGGTGCGCTCCTTGCCGTGGTCGGAGGCGTTGGACAGGTCGTTGATAAGATTGCCGTCAATGACGAGCGCGGTGCGCTTTTCACTCGCAGGTTTTACGGCCTCGATCTCGATGACACGCTCGTGGAAGCTCTGGAACTCGTCGTGCGTCTGGCCTTCCGCGAGGTTCAGGATGCCCTCCTTTGAGAAGTGATAGGTCACCGCGCCCGCCGCTATCATGAACAGGATGGCGAAATGCGAGATGACGACGCCGACGGTGCGCGGTGCCTTGCGGATGCGGATGAGACCGCCGCAGAACATATTCAGAAAGAGGACGGCCATCAGCGTGTAGCCTCCGGGCAGAAAGGTCACCGGCAGGACGACATTGCCGATGTCCCAATACGCATTCAGCGCCAGCGCGCGCCAGCAGGCACCGACATCAATGCGGTCCACAAACACGGACTCAAAGTAGCGCGCCTGACTGGCGACGAGTCCGTACTCCGCCTGCTCCAGCGTGCCGAGAAAGGTCAAAAGCAGCAGCAGCGACAGCACGAAGGTGGCGAGGCCGAAGGAACTGAGAAAGCCGAAGACGCGGGCAAGCATGGAGTTGGGCGTGGACACGGTGGAGGGGAATCAATGCTGGGGAATGGCTCCCGCTTTTTTGCGGAACTGGACGGACTGGCAGAAGGCGTCAAAGGCGGCGCTGTTCTGCTCCACAAGCTCCTTGGGTCCGGTCATTTTGATGAACAGGGTCAGCTCGCTGGCCTGATGGATGAGGCCGAGGAGCTTGTAGCCTTTTTTGGCCGAAGCTTCATCGCCCATGCCTTTGAAGTCGCCCTCAACGCTGATGAAGTGCGCCGGGCCGCCGAGGAAGTTCTTGCGTTGCAGGGACTCGATCTCGGCATCGCTGAGCGGCGGCAGGCTCATCTGCGCGCGCCAGCGGTTGAGATTGGCGGAAAGGCCACCCGCAGGTCCGGGCAGCGCGGCGAGGTAGCATTCGCCTTCCTGAGCGGGGCCGAAGGAAAGATCAATCAGGCGCATCTGGCTGACGGGCTTCTCACTCCAGCCTGCGGGCGTGACCCACAACAGCGGATGCTCGCGCGGTGCATCCGGGTCTTCGGCAGGCTCCTGCGCAGCGTTGTCGTAAAAACGCGCGGCGCTGGAGATGTCCACCCTGGCCGGAGAGGCATGGGTGGAGATGTCGCGGGACTCGGTGATGGCTTCGCTTACTTCAAGGCGGTTGCAGGAAGAAAGGATGAAGAAAAGAAAGACGAATGAAGAAACGCGCAGCAACGCGGTCACAGGTCGGGGGGCGGGGGCGATCATGTCGGTGGAGAAACGAACGCCGTCTGTCTTTGGCTCACGCAAGACGGCGTTCTGTGTTAACCGTTCGGTCCGTCGGCCTCAATTGGCTTTGGGTGCAGGTTTGTCAGCGGGCTTGGGCGCGGGGGGCGCTTCGGCAGGCTTTGTGGCCGGTGCGGGTTTTGCGGGCACGGGAGCCGCCTGCTTTGGCTCAGCTTTTTTCGGCTCCTCTTTCTTGGCGGCGGCCTTCTTGGGTTCTTCCTTCTTCGCGGGCGCGGCGGCTGGTGGTGGCGCAGGCGGTGGGGCGGTGAGTTTGGCGATCTCGGCCTCGCTGAGGCCGACGTTCACTATCAGGCCGGGAATCTGGCCTTCGAGGGCTTTAGCTCCCGCATGGGTGACGCCTGTCTGCCAGACAAAGAGCTTCTTCAAGCCTTTGGCGCTGCTTAGTTTGGCGATGCCGCCGTCGGTGGTCTTGGTGCCGTAGAGGTTGAGGTATTCCAGGGCTTGCAGGCCGCCGAGTTTGGCGATGGCGGCGTCGGTGATCTTGGTGTTCTCCAGGTGCAGACGCTGCAGGTTCGTCAGCTTCGCCAGGGTCTCGGCAGCGGCATCGGTGATCTGGCTGCGGGCGAGGTCCACCCAGACGATGTGCGCGGCGACGGGGGCGATGAGCGCGAGTTCTTTGTCGCCAAATTTGTCGGCGGCATTGATGACACTGAGGCGGAGATGCTCCGTGTCCTGGGCGAGCGGCATGAGGCTGGCATTGAGTGCCTGCATCTTGGCGGTGACTTCGGCCACCAGCTTCTTCTCGGCATCGGTCAGCGGCTTGGGTTTAGGCTTCTCCACTTTCGTGACGGCCTTGGTGTCTGCCTTGGGCAAGCCTTTGCCGAGAAGGACGGCGAGGACGGGTTCGACTTCGGCGGTGGGTTTGGCGGCGGAGACGGTGGCGGTGTCGGAGGCTCCGGTCTCGATCCACCACTTCAGCAGGGCGAGTTCTTCCTTCGTGACCTGCGGCTCGTCGCTGGGCGGCATGTGCTCGTCATCGTCGGTGGCCAGATTGATGCGGGTGAGCATGAGGCTTTCCGCAGCTTTGCCTGCGACGACCGTGGTGGAGCCTTCGCCGCCGCCTTTCATGATGGCGGCGAACTCGTGGAGTTGGAGCTTTCCTTTCTTCTTCTCGGCACCGTGGCAGCTCACGCACTTGGCCTCCAGGATAGGGGCGATGATGTCCTTATAAACCACGGCCTTCGCGGCGATGGCGGGATCGAGCTTGCCTCCGGCGGCGGGTTTCGCCGCAGCCGCGGGAGCAGCGGCAGGTTTAGCAGCTGCATCGGCAGGCTTGGCCGCAGGGGCGACAGCGACGATGGCGACGGGCTTGGCGTCATCTTCGGCGGTCCAGCCGGTGTTGATGTGCGCTCCGGCAGGGAGCTTGCCTTTGAGTTGGGCGACCCCGGCCTTCGTCACGCCGGTCTGCCAAAGGTAGAGCGCTTTGAGTTTGGGCATCCCGGCGAGCTTTTGGATGCCTGCGTCAGTAACCTTGGTATTGTAGAGGTTAAGGTATTCAAGTGCGGCCAAGCCTTTGAGATGATCGAGTCCAGCGTCTGTAATGCCGGTGCCGTCGAGCCGCAGTTCGGTGAGGTTTTTCATGGCGGCGACGGCCTTCAATCCGGCGTCGGTGATCTTCGTGCGGGCGAGGTCGAGCGAACTGATCTTGTCGGCGATGGGCGCGAGGGGTTCGAGTCCGGCATCGGCGAAGTCTTTGGCGACATTCAGCGCGGTGAAACGGTAAGACTTCGCGTCTGCCGAGATGGGCATCAGCGAGGCACCGGTGGCGTTGACTATATCCACGGCGGTTTTGAGCGCGGGGTCGGCGGCGATCAAGGGCAGAGCCAGAAGGGCGAGGAAGGTCAATGGCTTCATGGGTGGTTGGAGATATGGCAAAATGAAAGGTGGCAATAAAAAGAAATGTATTTCAGCAGCAGTTTTTTGACAGGAGTTTACTTCGGCAGGGCTTCTTTGGCCTCGGCTGGGAACTGGGCTTCACTGAGCTTTTGGGTCGCGCTAGCTCCAGCCTGAATCCAGTAGCGGATCGCAGCGATCTCGGCAGGGGTGAGCTGCTCTTTGCCGTCGGGCGGCATGTGCTCGTCATCGTCTGCGGGCAGGATGATGCGCTGGATGCTGAGGCTATCGTCGGGCTTGCCAGGGACGATGTTGCCGGGATTTTCGCCGCCTTTCATCACCATCTCGAAGCTGTCCATACGAAGGTCACCTTTGGCCTTGTCCTCGTTGTGGCATTTGTTGCACTTGGCATTGAAGATGGGGAGGATGACGTGCTCAAAGACGAGCTTGTCACCGCCATTAGCAGAAGGCGCGGGTGGAGGAGTTGAAGCAGGCACAGGGGTCGCCGTGGTGGCGACCGTCGGTGCCGAGGCAGGAACGGTTGCGGGGGCTGGGGCTGGGATTGCCTCCGGCGCATTCTCCTTTGGCTTCTCGACGAAGCTGAGCATCCATTTTTCAAAGCCGATCATCTGACTTTTCAGCGGCTCCGGGGCGTGCTCGGTGAGGAATTTGTTTCCGTGGCTCATGTTGCCGCCGAAGTGCGCGCCCGTAGCCATGATGCCGAAGCTTAGGAAGAACACAGCGCGGTAGGCATGGAGCAGATCGCCACCGCCCTGGCCCATGGCCATGATGCGGATGATGAGCGCCAGCAGGATGCCCGCCGTGGCGATGAGGGCCAGAGTTTGATGCAAGCTGAAATTCCCACTGATATAGCCGCCCTCACGCGAGAGCATGATGCCAGCAAACACTGCCATGACGGCACCAGCCGAGCCGATGACGAGTGTGAGCAGGGCGGCTGCGCCAAATTTTTCCTCCCCTGCCCGGGTCAGGCAGGCCAATTCCATGACGACGAGCAGCCCCAGCGCACCGACGGGCAGATGGAGCAGGATGGGATGGAAACGCCCGATGAAGATCATCATCTCAGACGCTTCGCCTTTGGGTGCCTCAAACGACGGTGGGAAAATCAATAGCCCCAGTACATAGCCAACGATGAGCACAAGCGCGGCGGCCCAGGCAAAGCCATAGGATTTGGAGTCGGAATCAGGGTATGCGGACATGGTCAGGGTACGATGCAGACAAACGCGAATCTGACATGCAATTAATCAGCGATGTCATGGCAGATACAGGCATCACACCCGCGCGAGGCGCACATCCAGCCACACTGCGCCCAGCAGCACGGCCCCGCGGACGATGAGTTTGTACTCTGGGGATACGGACATCAGCGTCATGCCATTGAGCAGCGTGGCCATGATGAGCGCGCCGAAAACGACGCCCAGCACCGTGCCGCGTCCGCCACGCAGGCTAACGCCGCCGATGACGCAGGCGGCTACGGCGTCCAGCTCCATCCACTCGCCCAGATCGGTGGTGGAGTTCCCGGTGTAGGAGGTGAGCATGAAACCCGTCACCGCGACGATGCCGCCCATGAGCGCGAAGGCGGTGATGACCACGCGGCCCACGGGCACGCCAGAGACGAGCGCCGCCTCTGCATTCCCGCCGATGGCATAAAGGTAGCGACCAAAGGCAGTGTGCTGAGTGAGCAGATAAACACCCAGCGCCACACTGCCAAAGATGAGTGCTGGGAGCGGGATGCCACGAAATTGATTGGTGATGACGACGAACAGAATCATGGCTTGAGCAGCGATGAATAGGCGCAAGAAAAGCGCCTCGCCATCCTCCACTGCGAAGCCGCTTAGCGCCCGTTGTGAGCGACCGCGCAGCGTTGCGGTAATGAGCGCGGTAATGACGATGCCCGCCAGCGCGTACCCTGCAAGTGGCGGCAGGTAGTAGGTGCTGAGCAAAGAGTACAGATTCGTCTGCCCGCCTGCCACCACGGGCACTGTCTGATTCTGGATGACCAGCCAAAATAGCCCGCGAAAGACCAGCAGGCCCGCCAGGGTGACGATGAAGGCTGGGATGCGTTGCTTCACAATGAGAAGCCCTTTCCCCCACCAAATGATGAGTCCCGCCAGCAGCCCCACGCCCAAGGCTAGGGGCGTGGGCAAGCCCGCCTTACTCGTGAGCACGGTGGCGATGCCGCTGAGCAGAGCCAGCCCGCTGCCCACCGAGAGATCAATGTGCCCTGGCAGGATGATGAGCAGCATCCCCAGTGCCAGCGTGGCGGTGATGGACACCTCTGTCATCAGCAGAGAAAGATTGCGCGCGTCCAGGAACTTTGGCTCCACGACCGCAAAAAACGCGCCGATGCCCAGCAGGGCCAGGGCGATGGAAAAGTCGCGGAAAGTGAGGGTGGGTGTCATGGAGCGTAAAACGAGTTTTCTAACTCGTTCGACTGCTGCATCCAAGACAAACGAGTTGGAAAACTCGTTCTACCGCCCCAGCCACACCGTGCCCAGCGGTGGCAGATCAATGAGGATGCTCCAGGGCTGGCTCTGCCAGGGGGTTTCGTTTGCGGGAAGGAGAAGCGGGTTCACCATACCGCTGCCGGCGTAGTGCGGGGCGTCGGTGTTCAGCAGTTCCTTGTAGCTGCCAGGCTCGGCGACACCGACGCGGTAGCCTTTACGCGGAACGGGGGTGGCGTTGACGATGCAGTACACTTTGTCACCATCCGGGGCACTACGCATGAAGGCGAAGATGCTGTTGTCGCCATCGCTGGCATCGAGCCAATGAAACCCGCCTGCCTCGTGATCGAGCGTATAGAGCGCGGGGCGGGTGGTGTAGAGCCAATTAATGTCGCGCACGAGATGTTGCAGCGTGGCGTGCTCCTCGCCGAGGAAGAGATGCCAGTCGAGGCTGCCCTCGTGATTCCATTCCTGCCACTGGCCGAACTCGCAGCCCATGAAGATGAGTTTCTTGCCAGGGTGCGCCCACATCCAGGCGTAAAACATGCGCAGGTTGGCAAACTTTTGCCAACGGTCGCCGGGCATCTTGTTGATGAGGCTGCCTTTACCATGCACGACCTCGTCGTGGCTGATGACGAGGATAAAGTTTTCATCATAGGCGTAGAGCATGGCAAAGGTGGCCTCGCCGTGGTGATACTTCCGGTGGATGGGATCCTCCTGCATGTAGCTGAGGGTGTCATTCATCCAGCCCATGTTCCATTTGAAGCCGAAGCCGAGGCCGCCCAGATCGGTGGGCCTGGAGACACCGGGCCAGGCGGTGCTCTCCTCTGCAATGATGGTGGTGCCGGGGTGCTTCTCGTAGCAGATGCGGTTGAGATCCCGCATGAAGTCAATGGCCTCCAGGTTTTCGCGACCGCCATATTTGTTAGGCACCCAGGCCCAGGGCTTGCGTGAGTAGTCGAGGTAAAGCATGGACGCCACGGCATCCACGCGCAGGCCGTCAATGTGGTAGTACTCCAGCCAGAAGAGCGCGTTGGCGACGAGGAAGTTCTTCACCTCGGCGCGGCCGTAATTGAAGATGAGCGTGCCCCAGTCCTGATGCTCGCCCTGGCGCGGATCGGCGTGCTCGTACAAGGCGGTGCCGTCGAATTTGGCAAGTCCGTGCGCATCCTTCGGGAAATGGCCGGGCACCCAATCTAGGATGACGCCGATGCCCGCCTGATGGCAGCGGTCCACGAACTCGCGGAACTCATCGGGATTTCCAAAGCGGCTGGTGGGGGCGAAGTAACCCGTGATCTGATAGCCCCAGGATCCGTCAAAGGGATGCTCGGCGACGGGCATCAGCTCGATGTGGGTGAAGTTCATGCTCTTCACATAGGGGATGAGGTCGTCGGCAAGCTCACGATACGACTTTGACCTGTTGCCCTGCTCCGGGATGCGCTTCCAAGAGCCGAGGTGAACCTCATAAACACTCATGGGCGTGTGGTAGAGATTCTTGGTTTGGCGCTTCTGCATCCATTCATAGTCGCCCCAGGTGTAGCGCTCAAGGTCAAAGACGAGGCTGGCTGTCTGGATGCCGTGCTGGGCAAAGAAGGCGAAGGGATCGGTCTTCACATGTAGCCCGCCATTGGCGGCGAGGATTTCGAATTTGTAGTGCGCCAGCTCGGTGATGCCGGGGATGAATATCTCCCAGACGCCGCCCTCGATCCTCATGCGCATGGGGTTTACGCGCCCGTCCCAGTCATTGAAGTCGCCCACCACGGAGACACGTTGCGCATTCGGCGCCCACACGGCAAAGGCCGCGCCGCTGATGCCCTCCAGCGTGAGCAGGCGCGCGCCCAGGCAGTCCCACAGACGCTGGTGCGTGCCTTCGCGGAAGAAATAAATGTCCTGCTCGCCAAGGATGGGGCCAAAGGAATAGGGGTCGGCAACGCGCACGCTGCGGCCATCGTAGGTGGCCATCTCCAAGTCATAAGCTTTTCCGGCTGCCTCCTCGGGCAGCCTGGCGATGAAGATGCCGTGATGATGCACGCGGTGCATGGGCCAGACGCCGCTGCCATCCCGCGCCACCACGTTCATGCCGTGCGCCCTTGGCTGGAAAGTCCGCAACTCCACACCGCCATCCGCTGCCCGGTGCCTGCCCAGGTAACCAAAGGGATCGCCATGGCGGGCTTCCAGAATGGCAAGGAGTTCGGCAGAAGGACTGGTTGGGTCGGTCATGGTCAATGGTTAGCGGTAAGGAGCAGAGGCTCAAGATGTTCCTGGCAGATTTTAACCATGTCGTGGGCGCGGAGAAGGCGGCTACGCTGACGGTTGACGTGGTCGTTTCGCAGCCATTGCATGATCTGTGCCGAGATTTCATCCGGCTCTGTTCTGAAATACCGCCCCGCCTCACCGATGACCTCGCGATGAACGGCCAGATCCGCGCAAAACACCGGCAGCCGGTGCGCCACCGCCTCCAGCAGCGGCAGCCCAAAACCCTCACCCGTGCTGGGGAAGAACAGCGCATCACTCACCGCGTAGAGGCTGCGCACGTCGTCATTGGAAAGCGGCGATTCTTTGCAGAGAAAAAGAACCTGCTGCGTGAGATCCAGCGTGCTCACCAGCGCCTCCAGCTCCGCAAAGTAGGCCATGCCGTCCGCCTGATGCGGGTCCAGCGCGCCCGTGACCGCATAAAGCACATCCACACCTTGCGCCTTCAACTCCGCCGTGACCCGGATGCCTAACTCGATGTTCTTGCGCCGGATCAAGCGCGTGGGATGGCACAGAACGAGTTCATGCTCCCACAGCCGCAGTCCCGCAATGCGCTCCGTCAAACCAAGGACCGAGACGAGATCGAGTCCGTTCGGGATGACATGGATGCTTTCCAGCGGCAGTCCCGTCGCCCGCGCATAGTCCGCCCGCCGCACCTGGGAAACCGCCACGTTCAGCGCATTCGGCACTGGCTGGGAAAGCAGGGCGCGGCCAGCATCCCGCCACGGCAGGTGCGCATAGTGCGGACTCACAGCTGCCACATCATGCACCCAGTTGATCCAGCGGATGCCCGGCAGCGCCGCCGCCAGCTCCCGCAGTTCCCACGTCCAAGCGAGGTCGAAGGGCATGGTGAAGATGTTATGAACGAGAACGGCATCCCAATCCGCAGCCATCCATCCATCGCTTTTGACGATGATCTGCACTTCATGGCCCAAACAGCTCAACGCCGCCGCCTGATCGCGGATTACCCGCTCCACACCGCCGATGGTCGGCGCTTTAGTGTAATGGAGGATCGCGATGCGCATGGCGGCGAGTTTACACCACCACGTTCACAAGCTTGCCGGGAACGACGATGACCTTCTTCGGCGTCTTGCCTTCCATGAACTCCTGCACACGCGCACTGGCGAGCGCTAGCGCTTCGATCTCCTCCTTCGTGGCCTGAATCGGCACGCGGACTTTGTCGCGGAGCTTGCCGTTCACTTGGAAGACGACTTCCACTTCATCTTCGATGAGCGCAGCGGGATCGTAGTCGGGCCAGGTCTGGTCGCTGACAAAACCGGGCGGCACGAGCGCGGGAAACTTCGCGCGCACGACGGCATTCAGTTCCTCAGCCAGATGCGGAGCGAAGGGGCTGAGCACCCGCAGGAAGGTCACGATGGCGGCGGCTGGTTTCACCTCCGCACCGGTGAAGGCGTTCGTACACTTGATCATCTCTGCGATGGCTGTGTTGAAGCTGAGCTTCTCAATATCTTCTCCACACTTCTTGATGGTCGTGTGCAGTGCCTTGGTGAGCTGCTTGTTCGCGGGCACATCCTGCAATGCTGGCGAAACGCTCCAGTTTCCTTCCCCGTCTGTGTCCATGACGAGGCGCCACACTCGGGCCAGAAAGCGGAACTGGCCGGTGACACCTGCCATGCTCCAGGGCTTCACCTGCTCCAAGGGACCCATGTACATCTCATACAGGCGCAATGAATCGGCTCCATACTCGGCCACGACATCGTCTGGATTGACCACGTTGCCGCGCGACTTCGACATCTTCTGACCGTCCTCGCCCATGATCAGGCCTTGGTTCACCAAGCGCTGGAACGGCTCCGGCGTGCTGACATAGCCGAGGTCGAAGAGCACCTTGTGCCAGAAGCGCGCGTAAAGCAGATGCAGCACCGCGTGCTCGGTGCCGCCGACGTAGAGGTCCACGCCGCCGGGCTTGATCGAAGATCGATCCAACATCGCGCCAAGGTACTCAAGAGTCTCTCCTGAATCGCGCGCAGGCATCGGAAGGCATCCAGTCATCCAATACTCTTCGGCCTCTTTGCCAACGAATCGTTCGGCGTTCCCTGGATCGCAGTAACGGAGGTAATACCAGCACGAACCAGCCCACTGAGGCATGGTGTTGAGTTCCCGCGTCGCGGTGGCGGAATAGCGGACCCAGTCGGTGGCTTTGGAAAGCGGCGGCTCGGGCGTGCCGGTGGGCTTGAAGTCGGCGAGATCGGGCGGCAGCAACGGCAGCTCGCTTTCAGGAATGCAGCGATGTTTGCCATCTTCCCACACGATGGGAAAAGGCTCGCCCCAGTAGCGCTGGCGGCTGAAGAGCCAGTCGCGGAGTTTGTAGTTCGTGGTGCCTTTGCCGAGGCCGACCTGCTCCAGCCAAGTAATGATCTTCTTCTTGGCCTTGGAAGTTGGCAGGCCGTCAATCATTGGTGAATTGAGTGCTGTACCCTCTTCAGAGAAAGGCTTGTCAGCCATCTTTCGGACATACACGGGCTCCCCACTATCAACAAATGGGACGAGGATAATATCCTCGGATGCTTGTTCAGTCTCCACTCGCACACCAACGACCTGCTTGATCGGCAGTTCGAACTTCTTGGCGAATTCAAAGTCACGCTCATCGTGCGCAGGCACGGCCATGATGGCTCCGGTGCCGTAGCCCATCATGACGTAGTCGGCGATCCAGATGGGGATCTGCTCGTTGTTCACGGGATTGATGGCGTGAGCGCCGGTGAAGACGCCGGTCTTTTCCTTCGCCAGTTCGGTGCGCTCCATGTCGGACTTGGAGGCGACGATCTTCTGGTAGGCTTCGACGGCGGCGAGTTGTTCGGGCGTGGTGATCTGCGGCACCAGCGGATGCTCGGGAGCCAGGACCATGTAGGTGGCTCCGAAGAGGGTGTCGGGCCGGGTGGTGAAGACGGTGACATCAGTGTCACCGACTTTAAAAGTCACATGCGCACCCTCACTCCGCCCGATCCAGTTGCGTTGCAGCAGGCGGATGCTCTCCGGCCAGTCGAGGCCGTCGAGTTCATCGATCAGCCTTTGAGCAAAGGCGGTGATGCGCAGCATCCACTGGCGCATGGGGCGGCGCTCGACGGGGAATCCGCCGACTTCGCTTTTGCCATCCACGACTTCTTCATTCGCCAGCACGGTGCCGAGTTCCGGGCACCAGTTCACTGGCGCGGAGGAGACATAAGCGAGGCGGCGGGAGTCGATCTCTTCGCGGCTCAGGCCCTGCGCTTCGAGTTCGGCGATGGGGCGGGCCTTGCCCTCGTCATTCACATACGAGTTGTAAAGCTTCAGGAAGATCCACTGCGTCCATTTGAAGTAGCCGGGATCAGTCGTGTTCACCTCGCGATCCCAGTCGTAAGCGAAGCCGAGGCGCTTCAACTGGCCACGGAAGCCTTCAATGTTCTTCTCGGTGGTCGCACGCGGGTGCTGACCGGTCTTGATGGCGTATTGCTCGGCAGGCAGGCCAAAGGCGTCCCAGCCCATGGGATGCAGCACGTTGAAGCCGGACATCTTTTTGAAGCGACCGATGATGTCCGTGGCGGTGTAGCCCTCGGGATGACCGACGTGCAGGCCCGCGCCGCTGGGATACGGGAACATGTCGAGCACGAAGTACTTCGGCTTCGAGGCATCGAAGTCGGCATCACCGGGGTTCGGCGTGCGGAAGGCTTTCTTGGCCTCCCACACATCCTGCCACTTCGGTTCAAACTCGGAAAAAGGGAATGCTTTGCGCTGCTCGCTGGACATAGGGGCGCGGAAGAAGGCGAGGGTGGGGCCGCCTGCAACCTCCGAGAAATGCCGTTGCGGGTTCAGGGCGTGCGTTTTATCCTCCGCGCATGAGCGTTGCCGTGCTAGAACCTGAGATCAGCGAGTACGAACTCGAAAGAGGAAAGCCAATGCCTAGCTTCAACCATTGAATGATTCAGTCCAACCTGCTCATCGAGTGGATCAAGAACCGGAACTACCGTGTGGGCTCTGAAATCACGCTAGACATCGGCAATGATCGCTCGCTCACTCCAGACCTGCTGGTCTTCCCCAAACGGAAGCTCAACCTCTACGTGGACGATCCTAAAACCAAAGAGATACCTGTGTCAGTGGCTGAAATCCTCTCCGCCAGTCAATCGGCGCATGAAGTGGTCAAAAAAGCACGCCAGTACCTCGAACTCGGTGTTGAGACGGTTTGGGTGGTGGTGGTGCCTTTTCATCTGATCTCGATCCACATGTCCGATGGCAAAGAGCTGAAGTTTCATGACGGTGTGGCCTCTGACCCGATCACGGGTCTGATGGCGGACCTTGAGGCCGTCTTCTCCTGACGGGCTACTCCGATACGGTCACTTGAAAAGCGGGGCGCTGGCCTTCAGGTGCTCTGCGTACTCCTCGGTGCGCATCTCCACACGTTCGCGGATGCTGCGCTCGCCGATGCCATCGTGCTTGGTGGCGACGAGGGCTTTGAGCAGGTCTATGAGGGCGCGCGTGTCGCTCATCAAGACGAACTCCGGGGTGATTTTTTTGTTGGCGTCGAGGTTGTGGTAGTTGCCGAGCGGGATGCTGACGCCAGTGCTGCGGTGGCCTGCGGCCTGCATGGCGGTGGCCTCGCAGGCTCCGGCATCAAGTAGGCAGCGCTGGACGCGGATGCCCTGCTCCTTGGCCGTGGTCATCAGGACGGCGGTGCCTTCGCTGTCGAAGATGGAAAGGCGGTCGCCCACACGCACCACGGGGCCGCCACCCATTTTGGCACTGTTCACCGGGCGGCTGGTTTCGATGGAAAGAAAGACGGCGTCTGTGTCAAAAGGCCAGTTTTGCCCGATATGCCAGGCACCGAGAAAGCCGACCTCCTCCGCGCGGGTGAAGGCGGCGTGAAAAGTGGTGCTGAGGCCGAGTGTGGATAGCTCCCAAAAGGTGGCGATAATTACCGCGCAGCCTACGAGGTCGTCACAGGCCGTGGCTTCGATTTTTTCCTCTGTGATATTCACCGGAAAGGCCCAGGTGGCGATTTCGCCCTTTGGCTTGCTGCGTAGTCCGCGCTTCACGCCGGAGTCCACTTCTGCCTGCGGCACGCCGCCCAGGAAGCTCCAGTCGCTTTTCGTGCCCGGCGTGCGGACAAAGGCGGGATGATCCATGTGCGCGCCGAGCACCCAGGTGGGCTTGCTCTTTGACCTGCCGTTCTTGTAAGTGGCCAGCAGGTTGCCGAACTTATCGCGCTTCAACTTCACGTTCGGGCAGTCCTTCAGCAGAGCCTCGATCTCCGCACGCACATGATATTCATGGAAGGGCGCAGTCGGCTGCTTCAGAATTCGCTTGAGAATCGTCGTGAGGTTGGGCACTGCCATGCGCTACGGTAACAACCTTTTCCCATCCCACAAACGCCAAGGTGAAGAAGCTCCGATATTTCTGCGAGACCGCACTGGTCGCCGCCGCCGCATGGCTGCTGCCGCGTCTGCCGCGCTTTTTCATCATGGCCGTGGCGGGCGGCATCGGCAATTTGGCCTACTTTGCCGACAAACGCGGACGCCGCACGGCACGGCAAAACCTGCGCGCCGCTTTCGCTGGAAAGCTGGGCGAGCGGGAGGTGCGCCGCATCACGCGCGGCTCGTATCAAAACTTCGCGCGCACTTTTCTCGATCTCTTTTGGTCCTCCGCGCTGACGCCGGAGACCTGGCAGCAGCATGTGAGCATCCACCTCGCGGATCCGCAGGCGGAGGCGCAGGCGCGCGCGACAGGCGGCGTGTGGGTCACGCCGCACTTTGGGAATTTCGAGTTCGTCAGCCTCATCTGGGGCTTTCGCGGCATCCCCTTCACCGTGGTGGCGCAGGACTTCAAGAACCCGGGCCTTACCGCCATCTTCAAGCGCCTGCGCGAGCACAGCGGGCACCAGGTCATCTCCCAGGAAAATGCGATGCTAAAGCTGATGAAGGCGCTGAAGCGCAAAGGCCACGCGGGGCTGCTTACGGACTTGAACATCGCGCCGGGCAGGGCGGCCACGGCGATTGACTGTTTTGGCATGAAGACCTGCGTGCCCACGCTGCATGTGGAGCTGGCGAAACGGCTGGGCCTGTCCATCCTCACCGGCGTCTGCCTGCCGCTGCCGGATGGACGCTATGAAGTGACCATCTTTGAGGCGATCAAACCAGAACCTGATGACAACGTCACCGTGCTGACCCAGCGCGTGTGGGACCACTTTGAAAAAGTCATCCGCGAGCACCCGGAGTGCTGGCTGTGGATGTACAAGCACTGGCGCTACCTGCCCGGCCTTGAGCGCGATGCGCGCTACCCTGAGTACGCAAACCCGTCGCGCGACTTCATCCAGATGGTGGAGGCGGCAGGCGATGGCTTCGGCGGGTGAGACCCCTCCAGATCGTCCGTCGCGCGCATTGACCCGGGCCGGTTCATCTCCGTATTCTGCGGACTCATGACACCCCGCCCCTGGCTCTTGCTGCTCTCCGTCTTTGCCATCGCCACCTGCGGACTGGTATATGAGCTGATCGCCGGGACTCTAGCGAGCTATTTGTTGGGCGACTCGGTGACGCAGTTCTCCACCATAATCGGCGTCTATCTCTTTGCGATGGGCGTCGGCTCGTATCTCTCCCGCTTCGTCACAGAGAACCTCATCGGCACCTTCATCCGTGTAGAGTTCCTGATCGCCCTACTCGGCGGCTGCTCGGCGGCGATCCTGTTTCTGGTCTTCGGCTGGACGGTCTCCTTTCGCATCCCGCTCTACGGCATTGTCTTTCTCATCGGCTGCTTTGTCGGGCTGGAGATACCGCTGCTGCTGCGCATCCTGGAGGGGCGTTTTGCCTTTAAGGATCTGGTGTCGAATGTCTTCAGCTTTGACTACATCGGCGCGCTGCTGGCCTCGCTGCTGTTCCCGCTGGTGCTCGTGCCGCATCTCGGCCTGGTTCGCTCCGCCTTCCTCTTTGGCCTCATCAATGCCGCCGTCGGGCTGCTGGCGCTGGTCATGCTGAAGCAGGAGATCAAACAGGTGCGCTCACTCTGGCTCACGGGCTGTGGCGTTACCGGCGTGCTGCTCGCGGGCCTGGTGATGGGGGATGAAATCACCCGTTGGGGCGAGTATGCAGCATTTCCCGATCCGGTGATCTACGCTGAATCCACGCCGTACCAGCGCATCGTGCTCACGCGGCAAAAGGAGGAGCTGAGGCTGTATCTGAACAGCAACCTGCAGTTCAGCACGCGGGACGAGTACCGCTACCACGAGGCGCTCGTGCATCCCGGCCTCGCACGCCTGCCTGCTGCCAGGAAGGTGCTGATCCTAGGCGGCGGCGACGGTCTCGCGGCGCGCGAGGTGCTGCGCTATCCGCGCATCGAAAGCGTGACGCTCGTGGACCTCGATCCCGCCATGACGCGGCTGTTTTCCACCAACCCCATGCTCACGCAGCAGAACGCCGGGGCGCTTAAGTCGCCCCGGGTCCGTGTGGAGAACGCGGACGCCTTTGCCTGGCTGGACGAGCCGCGCGGCCCCTTCGATTTCGTCATCATTGACTTCCCTGATCCGTCGAACTTCTCGCTCGGCAAGCTCTACAGCACCACCTTCTACCAGCGCCTGCTGAAAGCCATGTCGCCCGCTGCCGCGCTGGTCGTGCAGAGCACCTCGCCCTATGTCGCGCGGAAGTCCTTCTGGTGCGTGGATGCCACGCTGCGTGCCTGCGGGATGCTGACGGAGCCGTATCACGCGCTGGTACCCAGCTTTGGGGAGTGGGGCTTCATCCTGGCCTCACGCCAGGCATTGAGCGGACCCACAGCGCTGCCCGCCGGTCTGCGCTTCGTGGATGAAGATGTGCTGGCCATGATGCCACGGTTCCCGCCGGACATGGCGCGCGTGGACACCGGCATCAACCGCCTGAACAACCAAGCGCTCGTCCGTTACTTCGAGGAGGAGTGGGCGCAGTGAGACTGCGCGTTTGATAATGGCATCACGCTTTCTCAAACGCATCCGCCACACGCAGCACGGTCAGTTCATCTAGGGGCTTGCCGATGATCTGAAGCCCGACAGGGAGGTGCTTGCCGCCTTCTTCCGCAGTGCCGCACGGGATGCTGATGCCGGGGAGTCCGGCGAGGTTCACGGGAATGGTGAAGACGTCTTCGAGATAGGCGGCCAGCGGGTCGTCCTTGAGTTCGCCCAGCTTGTGCGCCGGGGTCGGGCTGGTGGGGCTGACGATCACATCCACCTTTTCAAATGCATTTTCAAAGTCCTGCCGAATGAGAGTGCGGGCGCGCTGGGCCTTGAGATAATAGGCATCGTAGTAACCACTGCTGAGCACATAAGTGCCTAGCAGGATGCGCCGCTTCACCTCGGGGCCGAAGCCTTCCTCGCGCGTCATCATGTAGTGCTCCATAAGGTCATTCGCACCGGCGCTGCGGTGGCCGTAACGCACGCCATCGAAGCGCGCGAGGTTCGCCGATGCCTCCGCAGGAGCGATGATGTAGTAAGTGCTGACGCCGACATCCGTGTGCGGCAGGCTGATCTCCACCGGGATGGCACCCAGCGACTCCAGCTTCTCGATCGCCGCATTCACGGCACTCGATACGCCCGCGTGGATGCCGCTGATGAAGTACTCCTTTGGCAGACCGATGCGCAGACCTTTGATGTCTTTGCCGATGGCGCTGATGAAGTCCGGCACTTCGGCATCGAGCGAGGTGGAGTCGCGCGGGTCTTTGCCGCAAAGATGGTTCAGCAACAGCGCCGCGTCCTCCACGGTCTTTGTGATCGGGCCGATCTGATCGAGTGAGGAAGCAAACGCCACCAGTCCATACCGGGAAATGCGCCCGTAAGTCGGTTTGATGCCCACACAGCCGCAAAGCGCTGCGGGTTGACGGATCGAGCCGCCGGTGTCAGAGCCGAGTGCTGCGATGGCGAGATTTCCGGCGACGGCCGCCGCGCTGCCACCGCTGGAGCCACCGGGAATACGGTCGAGATCATGCGGGTTGCGCGTGATGCCGAGCGCGGAGTTTTCTGTGGAGGAGCCCATGGCAAACTCGTCCATATTCATGCGGCCAAAGGGGATCGCACCACCGGCACGCAGCTTTTGGATGGCACCAGCATCGTAGGGCGCGGTGTAGTTCTCCGCCAGCATCCTTGATCCGCAGGTGCAGGGCTGGCCGGTGACGTTCATGTTGTCCTTAATGCCAATCGGGATGCCACCGAGAGGCAGGGAAAGGTCGGCCTTGCCCGCCTCGGCCAGCGCTTTCTCGACATCCCAGGACAGGTAGGCACCGATGGTGGAGTTTTGCGTGTCAATCGCCGCCGCCACATCCATGACGATGTCACGCGGCGTGATTTCTTTGGCTAGCAGCCGCTGGCGGAGCGCGGCGAGGGTGGAGGTGACGAGGGACATTTTACTCAATGACTTTGGGAATTTGGAATTGGTCCAACGCGCGGCGCGGTGCGTTAGCGAGGGCTTCTGCCTGTGTGAAGCCGGGGCGGGCGACATCCTCACGGATAACATCAAAGACCGGCAGGGCGTGCGCACTAGGTTCAGCCTCCAGCGCATGAGAACTGAGCTGGTCAATATGGCCCAGGATGCGCGTGAGCTGCTGCTGGTAGCGCCTGGCCTCCTCCTCAGTCAGGGCAAGGCGCGCGAGCTTGGCGATGTGGTGGATGTCTATCTCCGGGGTGGGCATGGTTGCCTTGTAAACCGCCGGGGCGGGGGTGCAAGCCTGATGGCGAGTCATCTTTGGCCGACCACTGTCAATTAGACCGGTTCTCAAAATAAACCACGCCCTCCAAGGCATGGGCTTGTGCCATTTCTGACACTAATACATTTGGAGTATTGTCTTCGCGGGACGGAGGCGCTAAAAATAGTATCGCCATGAAAAAATCATCCTCATCTCCGGTGTGCGTCCTTGAGTCTCTCGAACCCCGTCTGGCTCCTGCCGGCACCCTCACACTCAGCACTGCAGGCGGTGTGCTCACCATCACTGGTGATGCCGCCGACAATGGCATCCAGATTTTGGACGTGCCGGGGACGGGACAGTGGCAGATCAGCGATTTCGGCGGACTGACGACGACGTTCCTCCTGAACGGGGCCATGGTGGCGTCGGGCACAACCTTCGCCGCGCAAACGGCGATCAAGGCGGTGCTGGGAGACGGCAATGACGAGATGATGATTCTGCCCAGCGCGGCACCGAGTTCGATGCTGCTGCCGGGCGGTATCAACGTCAGCGCGGGCAAGGGCAATGACGAATTCTTTATCGGAACTTCCTCCACACAGGTTCTGGTGACGGGGGCCGTGACCGTGGACATGGGGGAGGGCAATGACCTTTTTGACGCCACGCTGACCGCCATCTACACCGGCGCGGTGAAGATCACCTCCGGCCTGGGCGATGACACGGTCCGAATCGATGGCAATACCGCCGACCAGGTCTTTCAGAAAGGCCTGACCGTGGACATGGGCAAGGGGGACAACACCTTTGCTGCAACTGTGCTGCGTCTCGCGGTGACAGGTGCCTTTAACCTTCTCGACGCTGGAGATGTAGGCGTCACACCCGACATCTTGTTTTCCTCAGACACCGTGACGATGGACGGCACGGCGGCGATCACCATCGGCGCGGGAAATTCCATAGTCACCGTCGGTGATGAAACCACCGATCTCTACCAGTTTGGCGCGGGCCTGAAAATCGCCGCAGGGGCGGGCAATGACACCATTGCTTTCAATGGCAGGCAGACCTATGCCGGGGCGGTCATCGTGGACCTCAAAGATGGGGCCAACACGACGAGGATCGAGGACAACTCCGTCTTTGCCGCCCCAAGCCTCGCCATCAACGGCGGTCTGGGCGATGACAAAGTGTTTCTGGATAACAGCAGTATCACAGTGATCAATGCCGCGCTGGCCATGAACCTGGGCAACGGCAACAATGAGTTCCAGACCTTAATGTCCGTGGACCTCACCGTAGGCAGCCTCTCCCTCCTGGCCGGGACCGGCACGGACACGGTGAACTATACAGGTGCCAGCCTGCGCGTACTGGGCGCGATGACGCTGAACCTGGGCGCGGGCAACAGTAATGTGGACCTGGCCCCCACAGTCTCCGCCTATGTCGGCGGCCTGCTGACCCTGACGGGCACCACCGGCACTGACGACATTGACTTCAACACGCCGGACTTCCGCATAGGCGGTCTGACGGCGAACCTGGGTGGTGGCCCCAACACCCTGCACACCTTCGGCACCAGCCTCCAGATCGTCGGCGGCGTGACTTATGTGGGCGGCAATGGCGACGACCGGCTAGAGGTGGCGAACAACAGCTTCATCGTGGCCCGGAACATCCAGTTCACCGGCGGTGGCAGCCCGGCAGCCGATGTGATGTTCCTGCAGCCGGTGACAGGCTCGGTGGGATCCATCATTTACAATGGCGGCGCAGGTCTTGACGGGCTTGGCCTGGGGGATACGGATGCCGTCACGACCACCCGCTTCACGGTCAATGGCGCAGTGACGGCCTCCTTTGGGGCTGGCAATACGGCGACCATCATCACGGACACCTTTGTCCATGGCCTGGTGAACATTACCGCAGCGGGCATCGCCACGGCGACAGATGCGCTGACCCTGAGGGACAGCACCTTTAACAGCGCCGTGAACATCACGCTGGGGGCCGGAGTCTCCACGGTAAATATCAACGATGTCTTCGTGCGCGGTGCCTTCACCTTGAACACTGGCGCAGGCAATGACACCGTTTCGCTCGACACCCTGGTCGGCACCACCGCACGGAGCACCTGGTTTGGTCTGGTGAAGATCAACACTGGCGCGGGCATGGACACCTTCAACATCGGGTCGAACCCCGTCGTCGCCAATGCGGGCAATATCTTCCACCGAAACGTCACGCTGGATGGTGGCACCGAGGTGGACACCGTGGCCGTCAACGGCAACAGCACCTTCAACGCGGGCAGCACGCTCACCCAGCTCAACTTCCCGTAACCCGCGAATTGTGGCCGCGCCCGCAAGGGCGTGGCATCCGGGCGGGCGTGCATCCTTAAAACCGCACCGTGATCTGCGCGGCCAGTAGGTGGTCCCCCTCGTTATCCTCACCCGCCCGTTCGGCGATACTGTATTGCAGCTTCGCCTGGACGTGACGGCTGAGCCGGTGCCCCAGCGCCAGGTCTGCGCGCCAGCCGTCATTATCCCAATCCGTGCGGGTGCCAGGGGTGTCGCCGAACCAGCTTTGGTTCCACCGCACCGCCAGCCACCACTGCGCATGGAGCTTGTACTTTGCCTCCACAAAGCCGCTGAGCACACGCACCGCGCCCACATTGGGCACCTCGAAGCGGCACGTCATTAGCTCCGCCCACACTTGCCAGCGGTCATGCGCATACGCCACGTCCAGGCCGAAAGTGGTCTGCGCAAAGTCCCGCCAGCCAGTGCCTGCAGGCAACATCGGCTGCACCTGTGGCAGCAGGTAGGGTCCGTGGCTGCCGGAGAGGCCCAGCGTCCACTCCGGCGCAGGTCGCCAGCCCAGACGGCCTGTGTATGTGGTCGCGTCCCAGCCATTCTCCACCGCATCCCACGCGCCGGGGCGGGAGGAGAGAGCAGCATTCTTCACCTCAAAGGCATAGTCCAGCCACGCCAGCCGCCCGAATACCGACACGCCCGTGGCGTACGACGGCCCCCAGACCACCGGCACCCAGGAACCGCGCGCATCTTCCATCCCACGCCGCCGTAAAAAGCCCGCTAGCGGTGGGGCTAGGCTGTCTGCCACTGGCAGCATATCCCCGTAGGCCGCAGGCGCGTTGATGAAGGGATTGTCCCACGATCTCCGCCGTGCCGCCCAGGCACCAAATGCCGTGGCAAACTTCCCCGCCCGGATATGCAGCGCGTCCCCCTCTAGCGGCTGCCATTCCACGAAGTACTCGTCCAGTCGCATCTGCCCGTCTGCGGCGAATCCAGGATCAAAGCCACGGTCTGCCCGCATCTGCACATGCCCACGCCAGTGCCTGCCCGCCTGCATGTCGAGAAAGAGAGACAGGCGCGGGCTGAAGAAAACATCATCGTCCGTATCCAGCAGGCCCAGCGCTGGCGTCTCTGGCACGTAGAGATCCAGCTCCAGCAGGCCGGAAAGGTCAGCGCGCAGGAACCCGCCCGGCGTGGCCAGCGTCAGTGCCTTATCCAGCGCCTCCAGCCCATCCACCCCCTTCAGCGCACCTGTGCCGAAACAGAAGATCAGAAAACTAAAGATGGAGAGTTTGTGCAGGCTTCGCATATCTCAAGAAATAAGCCAGCAACCTGCCCGCCTGTCACGCGCACACCGCAGCAAAGCGCCCATCGTGCTTGCCCACATTACGGGAAATAATGCCCCACCATCTGGCTGCGCAGCGCCTCGTACTCCCTGTCGTCCAGGCAGTGGTTGTAGAGCAGTATCTCTGCGATGCCGCCATCGAAGAATCTGTGGGAGGGCTTGATCTCGCGGTAAGAGTAGTTTGGCTCACCGCCGACGACAAAGCCCGACAGCGTGCGCTTCGGCCAGACAATGCTTTCGATGCTGGCAAAAGCGGTCTTGCCGGTCCCGCTGAAGCCAGCTACCCGCACGGATGGCGCGCTGTCACGCCAACGCACGATCACCAATGCAGGCTGGGAGAAATCTATTCCCGTCAGCACTGCGGTTTGGATTTTTTCCGCTTCTGGTGCGTCTTTGGCACCGTTGCCCACGATCACACGCAGCTCTCTTTTCGAGGAGAGGCGCACATTGAGATTGGTGCCGGAGAGGCCCATTTGGGAAACAATATCTTCCTCGTCGTCCTCCTTTGCGTAAAAAAGGACCGCTTGGGTGATGCCGTCAGACTCCGACTGGGCGAAGGGGTTAAGCCTCACATCATCCCGCGCAGAGAGGAAGGCACTGCACGAGGGGTTACCGCCAGAGCTGAACACCAAAAACCGGCGGGGTCCACGCAACCGCAAGCCGTCCTCTGGCCTCAGCGTACGCACCCGAATGCTGTCATTGCCGGGCATCCACGGCATGGCAGAGAGAGTGTTGTCCTGCAGTAGCGGGCCAAAGTCATGCCATTCGGCGAAGATTTCCCCCTCCTGCGCAGGCCGCGTTTCTGCCTCCTGACCCGAGTAGGTGTAAGTCGCCATGTCCGCGCGGTAATGCAACACCAAGTGCTCTGCAGCCGGAGGCGGCGTGAAATTGGCTGGGTACGCGATGGCCGACCCCGGAGGTTTCTGCAACGTGGAGCGCATCCGGTAGTCACCTACCTGCTCAAACTTCACAGTCCCCTCAATGCCCGACTCCGTGGCCGTCACCACCGGGATGCTGGGGGTTTTTAAAGGCTGCTTACTAGCAGGAGGCGGTTTTGCTAAAGACAGGCTCGCGGCGGCTGGGCTTACGGCTACTGACGGGGTGGCTGGCGTGTAGGGCAGCCCTGATCCGCGCGGCCACAGCAGGGCTACGACCAGCAGCAGCACACCACCTGCACCCACCAGCACCAGCTTCGGAGGCATCTGGAAAGCAGGCCCTGTCTTTGCGGGTTTCACCATGCCAGGCGGTCGGGGTACCCGCGCTGAGGGTGCCCGTGTTTTTGCCGTAGTCTGGATAGGCACCGCGTGCGTGGTTGGAGCCTGCGGCTGTCCAGCGGGCAGGGGCACCGGTGCCAAGAGCGGAGGCTGTGAAGGCGGCTGAAAATAATCCGGCCCCTGCGCCACTACCGTTGAGGTAGGTGGCGCGTCCAGTGTGGCCACCAGACTGGCCTCCCGCTGGGCGAATAACAGCTTGGGAATGCCTGCATTGGCGAAGCGTTTCTCCGCCGCCGCCGTCATCAGCCGCATGACCCACGCCGTCATCCAACGCGGCACATGAGGTGCCAGTTTTTCCAGGGGCAGCACATCGTGCTTTAGGTGCTTGTGCCGCAGCTCTCTTTCCGCATGCGCCGCAAACGCGGGCCGCCCGGCCAGCGCCTCATAGCACACACAGCCCAGCGCATACACATCACTGCGCCGCCGCGCGCCAGTACCCTCCCAGATCTCCGGCGCAGCACAGCGCCAGGCCAGGAAATCTTCCTCCGCCTCGCCTTCAAAGCCGAGTCCGAAACCGCCGATCCGCACCTTCCACCCCTGCGCCCCCAGCCGCGCCACATGCACCAGCTCGGGCCGCAGCGCCCCATGCACTAGTCCGCGCTCATGCATGGCCGCCAGCCCTTCGCAGAGCTGCTCCGCCAGCATCTCAAACTCCGCCGCACGCAGCGGCCCCTCCCGCAGGATTTCCACCAGTGTTTCCCCTTCGCGCGGGTGGTACACCGCTTGGAGCACCCCATCTTCCATACCCGCCTCCACGATCTTTTCCAGGTGCGGGTGCTGCATCCCCGCCACCGCGCGCAGCGTTTCGGTGATGGCCTCCAGCCCTGCCGTGCCCGCCTTCCAACGCCGCAGTAGTACCTCCGCGCTGCCCTGGCGCACACGCGCACGCAGCAGCGTGCTGGAGGTGGCCTCACTCACGGTTTCAAGGACTTCAAAACGTTCAGTCATAAGCAGCAGGGGGGATTACGCAGGCAGCCCCAGTGAACCGGTTCAGCACCTGCCCGGCAAGCAATTCTTCTGCTAGGCGACGTGCAATCTGGATTCCCCTTCTAGTCCCCGACATCCTTGGGCAGACAGAGCCTCCACCAGCCGCTCCATCGGTAGCCCCATCACGTTCGTCCAAGAGCCTTCATAATGCGCCAAGATCATCCCGCTGCATTCCTGGATGCCGTAGGCTCCCGCTTTGTCGAACGGGTTCACCCGCGCGTGATAGGCGCGGATGGTCTCATCGCTGAGGTTTTGAAAAGTCACCTCCGTAGTGACATGGAAGCCCTGGCCCCCCATGCCACCATCCCAGGCCATGAAAACACCAGTACATACCTCATGCGTACGCCCGGAGAGGCGGCGCATCATGGCCAGAGCCTCGTCAGAATCACGCGGCTTGCCCAGCGGGTCGCCATCCACATAAACCAGTGTGTCGGCCCCGATGACCAGCGCATCCGGCCGCCTCAGCGCGCCCGCCACGGCTTTGCGACGCGCATTTTCCACCGTCAATGCCTCGGGTGTCAGGGCGGGGTCATGCACCTCCTCGACATCGGGCACGACGATGTCAAAGCTGAAACCCGCCGCGCGCATCAACTCCACACGCCTTGGCGATTGCGAGGCCAGCACAAGTGGGAGCCTTGTCATCATGCGCCCTGCTCCTCAATCATGAGCACCTCGTCTGCACGCAACAGGGCGTCGCGGTCCTGGAAGGTCTTGTAGCGGTAGTAGCCCGTCTTTCCCTGATACTCTGGGCGACTTTTGCACAGGTATTGGCGACCGTCTTTCAGCGTGATTTTGTAGCTCCCGCCCGACTGACAGGCAGGCAGTGCGAGGATGACAGTGATGAAGCAGAGGGAGCAGAAAACGGCACGCATGAGAGCTGGGTGTCGGGCATGAAGGAAAAGCATTCGCGGGTTTTGGCAAGTCCGCTTAACCTTTGAACGCATGCCCGCCGCCACTTTCCTCTCCGAATTCATCCGCAACTGGCAGACCGTGGGTGCGGTGGCACCCTCTAGCCCCGCTCTGGCTGCGCGCATGATGGACACCGCCGGAGTCGCCCGCGCACGTCATGTGCTGGAGCTTGGCCCCGGCACAGGCGCCTTCACTGGGGCAATCCGCGATGCGATGCCGCGCGGATCACGCTACCTGGGGATCGAGCTGAACGAGACCTTCGTGAACGCATTGCGGCCGCTTTTCCCAGGAATGCACTTCGAGATCGCAGGCGCGCAGGAATTTGATCTGGCGGCTTATCTGGCGGGGAAAGAGCCGCCCGATGTGATCGTTAGCGGCCTGCCGTGGACGGCCTTCCCGCGTACGCTCCAGGAGGCGATCCTCGACAACGTGCTGCCGCATCTCGCGCCCGGCGGCTGCTTTGCCACCTTCGCGTATTACGGTTTTCATCGCCTGCCGAGTGGACAACGTTTCCGCGCGCTGCTGGAGGAAAGGCTGCCCGGAGTGCAAACGAGCCGCGTCGTGTGGGCGAACATGCCGCCCGCATTTGTTTATGCGGGGCGGAAGTAGCGGTCACGGAGATCGAATTTGGAAATTCGATTTACTGCATCATCGCCTGCGGAGTGTCCTCTCTGAAGACGAACTGCCGGACCTCCGCCAGACGCGGTGCCAACAGCAGCGGATCTTCATCCAGCGTCTTTTCAGCAAGCTGCCGCGCCAGCCTGACCAGTCGCGTGTCCGCCAGAAGCTCGGCGAATTTCAGCGGAGCCTGTCCGCTTTGCACACGGCCCAGCACATCGCCCGGACCACGACGTTTCAGATCCTCCTCGGAGATGCGGAAGCCATCGTCGGTCTCCTCCAGGATAGCGAGACGTGACTTCACTTCATCGTCCTTGTCAGGGACGAACAGGACGCAGTAAGACGTGTGCCCCCCGCGCCCGATGCGGCCACGGAGCTGATGGAGCTGCGCCAGTCCGTAACGCTCGGCGTGATGGATGTACATCACCGTGGCATTCGGCACATCCACGCCCACCTCAATGACCGTGGTGGAGACCAGCGCGTCCACTTTCCCGGCGCGGAACTCGCGCATGACGAGTTCCTTTTCCTCCGCGCTCAGCTTTCCATGCAGCAGGCCCACCTGGAAGTGCGGCAGCAGCTTTTGCCACTCGGCATGGCCTTTCTTTGCGGCGGTGACGTCCAGTTTCTCGGACTCCTCGATCAACGGATACACCAGGTAGCCCTGCCTTCCCTGCTCCAGTTGCTCGCGCAGAAACTTCGCCGCCTCCGCCTGCTTGGATGCGGGCCGGACTTTGGTGATGATCTTCCCGCGCTCCGCCGGGCGCTCGTCAATCGTCGAGACATCGAGATCACCATAGATGGTCAGCGTCAGCGTGCGCGGGATGGGCGTGGCGGTCATCACCAGCACATCCGGCGTATTGCCCTTCTGGATCAAACGCGCGCGCTGGGCCACGCCGAACTTGTGCTGCTCATCAATGACCACGATGCCGAGGTTCTTCACCAGCCCGGCATCATGCAGCAACGCGTGGGTGCCGATCACGATTTCGTTGGGTTCCGATTTCTTCGCACCAAACCACTCCCCGCCCCCGTCCTCATCGCGGCTGCCCGTGCGCAGAGCCACGTTCAGCCCCAGCGGCTCCAGCCACTTGCGCGCCGTATTGTAATGCTGCTCGGCTAGGATTTGTGTCGGGGCCATCAGCGCGGCCTGCTTGCCCGACTCCACCGCGCCCAGCATCGCCGCAAAAGCGACCACCGTCTTGCCGCTGCCCACATCGCCATGCAGCAGGCGGTTCATCGGCGCGCTGCTCGCCATGTCCTTTTGAATCTCAAGCAGCGAGCGCTTCTGCGCGCCCGTCATGGCAAAGGGCAGCGCAGCCTCGAACTGCCTCACCAGGTCGCCCGCCGCATGGGAGTGACCACCGGACTCCAGCACGGCACGCCGCCGCCGCACCACGCGCAGTTGATAGCCGTAAAACTCCTCCAGTGCCAGGTAGCGCCGCGCCTTCTCCAGCGCTTCCGCCGACTCGGGAAAATGCACCGCCTTCATCGCCCGCGCGCGGCTCCATCCGGCGAAGTCGCCCTGCCCGCTCGGTGTCGGCAGCACATCGCCCACAAAGTCATCCGCCAGCGCCTGCACGACATGCCAGGTGGCCGTGCGCAGCGTCTTCTGCGTCACACCAGCGCGCAGCCGGTACACGGGCGTGATGCGCCCCGTGTGGACCGTCGTCGCCTCGTCATCATCCAACACTTCATACTCAGGATGATCAATGGAGAGCCGCCCCTTCCACTCCTTCACCCGGCCATAGACGATCATCTCCTGCCCCTCGGCGATGGCGCGGCTCATGAAGGGCATGTTCCACCAGCGCAGGGTCAGCAGTTGCCCCATGCCCGCGCCGCCCACCGGCTCCACCTGCGCCTCGAAGACCCCCGCCCCGCGCCGCGCGCCAAAGTAGCGGTTGCCCGTCTTCGTCACCCGCACGCGGTAGCAGGTCGGGATATCGCCCGGCTGGAAAGCCGCGCCCTCATCGCGGCGGCGGTCCTCATGGCGAAAGGGCAGCCACATGATCACATCCGCAATGCTCCTGACCTGCTCCTTGTCCAGAGCCTTCACGACACGCGCGGGCAAGTCCGTCACATCGGCGAGCGGGGTGTCGAGTAGAATGGGCATTCATCAGAAGCAACACGGTGGTAGGCCGCGATGCCAGCCCGGATTTGCCTTGCGCATCCGCAGCCCATCCGCCCAGTCTTCCAGCAGCTTAAGGTGAGGTGGTGCTGGCTCAGTCGTTGAGTGAGTTGATAAACACACTGTGGTCAGCTCCGCATCACGGGTGAGGCTGCCACGCTGACGGACTGCCATCCAACCGTGATTGCTGAAGACCCGCACGGAATCCGCTCCGCTAATGATTGGCAGTGCAGGCATCAGGCGACCACTTCCAACTTGCAGGTTTCCTCTGTTAAGGCAGGCCGCGCTCAACCCGCACTTCAAGGCACAAGCCGATGGCTTCCCCAATGTTGGTGATGGCTTCCTCGCGTGTGCTCCCCTGGCTGTGGCAGCCAGGGATGGAGTGCGCCCTTCTTGGACTATTTGGCATCTTGATTTCCTTGCAGGAATCCGTCGCCAACACCGACGGACGGGTTTCACGCGGAGTCTGATTCGGTATGCTTGGTTATGGATTACAAGCATAAGCGCACTTGGAAGCATCCCACCAGCTCCCAGCCGACTCCCGGCACTTCATTTCAAAATCAAGGCGTGGCGGCTAGCTGGGATACTTGGCAAACTTCTTTTCCACCCTTCACAGGAGATCGAAAAGCAAGAGAAGGAGAGCAGGGCAGGGAGTAAATAGGGAATAGGTGGGCCGCGAAGTCTCCCACGACTCCCAAACGAGCCTGAGCCATTGCAGATCAAGGAAACCCGTGGAGTCCGGCGGGAGTCGAAAGGCCGATTTGGGAGACTTCCGGCCTTCAAAGTCAGACCGGTGGAGGCGGCACTCGTGTCTTTTTCACGGGCACGAGTTCACCGGGCGGCTTCTCTACGCTCTGCTTTTCGTAAGAACTGGCAAAAATCCGTGACCCGAGTTCCCCGGAAACCCTTCCGGCTCTAAGCTCTATGTAATTCTCAAGACTCGTGATTTAACTCGTATCCCAACCCGTGTCATTTTAGGGCCAATTTGAGGCTATTTCGTGCCATTTGGCAGGTTTCGAGCGAGTCGGCTTTTAGAAATTAAAAACCCCTGTAACTCGTTGAGTTACAGGGGTTTGAAATTGGTAGCGGGGGCTGGATTTGAACCAACGACCTTCAGGTTATGAGCCTGACGAGCTACCGGGCTGCTCCACCCCGCGTTCTGTTGGGAGGGTAGATTCCCATGATGCGGCGAATTGGCAACCCCTTTTTCCTTTATTCATCGTCGTCATGCTAGCAGCCCGTGCAGGATGTTTCCATGCACATCGGTCAGGCGAAAGTCACGTCCCTGGAACTTGAAGGTCAGCTTCTCGTGCTCCAGGCCCAGCAGGTGGAGGATGGTGGCATGGATGTCGTGGACGTGCGCCTTCTGCTCCACGCCGTCAAAGCCCAGCTCATCTGTCTGCCCGTAGGTTTGACCGGCCTTGATGCCGCCGCCGGCGAACCACATGGTGAAGGCATCAATATGGTGGTTGCGGCCTGTCTTGTCGCGGTTCTCCCCCATCGGTGTGCGGCCAAACTCGCCACCCCAGATGACCAGTGTCTCCTCCAGCAAGCCGCGTGATTTCAGGTCGCGGATCAGCGCCGCGCAGGCCTGGTCCACGTCGCGCACCACCTTGGGGAAGTCATCTTCCAGCGTCTCGCCTTTGCCGCCGTGGCTGTCCCAGTTCGTGTGGTAGAGCTGCACAAAGCGCACACCACGCTCCACGAGGCGACGGGCTAACAAACAGTTCCGCGCGAACGAGGGCTGCGTCGGGTCCACACCGTAGAGGTCCAGCGTGGCCTTCGATTCGCCCTGGATGTTGATCAACTCCGGCGCGCTGCTCTGCATCCGGTAGGCCATCTCATAGGCGTTGATGCGCGTCTGTATCTCATCGTCACCAGTCTCGATGAGGCGCTTCATGTTCAGCTCCCGCACCGCGTCCAGCACGCGCCTCTGGCTGCGCGCATCCACGCTGGCGGGCGTGGTCAGGTTCAGGATCGGCTCCCCCTGGCTGCGCAGCGGCACGCCCTGGTAGGTCGTGGGCAGAAAGCCGCTGCCCCAGTTCACCGCGCCGCCGCGCGGGCCGCGCGGACCGCTTTGCAGCACGACAAAGCCGGGCAGGTCGCGTGACTCGCTGCCGATGCCGTAGGTCACCCATGCGCCCATGCTCGGCCTGCCGAACTGGCCGCTGCCGGAGTTCATGAACAGTTTCGCCGGCGCATGATTGAACAGGGCCGTCTGGCAGGTGGTGACGATGCTGATGTCATCCACGATGCCTGCTGTGTGCGGCAGCATGTCGCTGACCCACGCGCCGCTCTGCCCGTGCTGTTTGAACTCGCGCCGCGTGCCCAGCAGCTTCACCCCGTGGCTGCTGCCCATGAAGGCGAAGCGCTTCCCCTCAATGTAGCTCTGCGGGATCGGTTGCCCGTTCAGCGATTGCAGTTTCGGCTTGTAGTCAAACAGCTCCAACTGCGAGGGGCCGCCCGCCATGAAAAGGAAGATCACATTCTTTGCCTTCGGCACCAGGTTCCCCCGCCGTGCCACGCCCGGCCCTGCTGCGGCCGCCGCCGCCGCTTGCAGCCCCCGGTCCGCCATCAGCGCGGCCAGCGCCACGCCGCCGATCCCCATGCCGCACTGACTGAAGAAATGACGCCGCGTGAGGTCGCGCAAAGATTTTGAGTCTGGCTGGTCAGGAAGCATGGGAGGCGTGGTAAAACGCGCCCCGTCGCGCAGGTTTGTCATCCGGGCATGAGGAGGCCCTCATTCCGCCTGGCGCAGGTAGGCCACCAGGTCCGCCACATTTTGCGCGGTCATGCCCAGCATCGTCGCGCTCATCATCAGGGAGCGATCCATCTTTTTGCGGGAGGCGATGCGATCCTTCGGCACAAACTGCGTCTGCCCGCCCATGCTGCGCACGATCAGGATGTCCCCCTCCGCCAGCACCATGCCGTGGATCTTCACGCCGTCCTTCGTCACGATCTCCATGCCGTCGAAACCGTGGGCAATGTCCTTGCTCGGCTCGATGATCGCCTGCGCGACGATCTCGCTCGGCTGGCTGAGGCCCCACCCTTGCAGGCTCGGACCAAACTCCACGCCCTGGTTGTTGAGCTGGTGGCACATGACGCAGCGCACCATGAGGGACGAGCCGTTCTTCGCATCGCCCTTCAGCTTCATCACCTCCTCCAGGTTGATCGTGCTGGGGATCGCTGGCGGGGTCTCGATGGTGACGAGCTTTGCCGCCGCCGGATCAAAGATGCCCTGCTTCTTCAGCTCGCCCGCGATGCCGAACTGCGCCCAGTCCTCCGTGCTGCGCTTGATCAGCCACCACATCGCATCTGCGTGGACCGGCGCCTCCTTGTCCTTCGCCACCGCCAGCATCGCCCGCGCCGCGCTGGCATCGGGCGTGAAGGCCAGCGTGTCCAGCGCCAGCTTCCGCTGCACCGGAATGAGCTTTGCGCTTGCCGCGCGCTTCTGCACATCCGGCACCGCCGCCACGGGATGCAGCCGCCAGGTGAGCTGCGCAAAGGCATCCGTCCACTCAAGCGCGTCCCCTTCCACCACCTTCAAGGCCGCCCACACCTCCGCCTCCTTGCCCGCGCAGCCGATGCCCCAGGCCTCTAGGTATGAGCGGTCCTTGCCGTTGTAGCGCTTCGCCAGTTCCACCAGGATGTTCAGGCTCTGCGCCAGCGGCACATCCCGCATGGCCACTGCCACCTCGCGGCGCACGGCGGGGGATTCGTCATTGGCCATCGTGCCCAGCAGGTCCACGAGGTCCGGGTTCGCCGCGCGCAGCGCCCGCAGGGCCACGAGGCGCTTCTGCGCATCCTCAGACTCCAGCCACAGGCGCACCTCCTGCGTGCCCGCCTCCCCCAATTGCGCCAGCAGCCACACCACGCGCGCCGCCACATAGGGGTTCTTATCATTCAGCAGCTCCCGCACTGGTCCCAGCGCCGCCTTCCCCTGCTCCTTGAGTTTCACAAAGCCCACATGCCGCAGGTTCGTCGCGGGCGATTTCAGCGCCGCGATCTGCCCCGCCACCGTGTCCAGGTTCATCGCTGCCACCTGCGGCTTGAAGCCCTTCGGCGCGATCCGGTAGATCGTGCCGCTGCACGTTGCGTCGGTGTCCTGGTGCCCGCCGGTGCGTTTGTCGAACCAATCGCTGATGTAAACCGCCCCGTCAGCGCCCACGCAGACATCGCTGGGGCGGAAGAGCGTATAACGCTCGTCCGACATGTTGTTGCTGCCGCCCACGAAGTCGCTGCCCTTGAACACGCCCGTCGTGTTCGTCGTGCAAAAGTCAAAGCGCTCCAGCTTGAAACCCGCGCCGTCCGGCTTCGGCAGGTAGCCAAAGACCACATTGCGTCCCGTCTCGCAGCTCAGCAGTAAGCCGTTCCACTTGCTCCCCAGCGCACCGTTTTCATAGAAGCACATGCCAGTCGGCGCGCCGCCGCCATAGACATCCCCCGCCGGGATGCTGCCCGGATCGTCCTGCCGCCACTCCGCCTCCGGGATCATTTGCCCTGGGCGCTTGTCCGCGCGCCACTGGCGCCTCCCGTCGCGGGAGAAAAATCCAAAGCTGCCGCCCTCGATCAGATGGCTCACGCGGCACGCTGGCGGATCATCGTTGTCATTGAGAAACATGTCCCCCAGGGAATTGCGCACGCCCTCGTAGCTGTTGCGGTAGTTGTGGCCCAGGATGCGAGCATTGTGCCCGCTCGGGTCCATACTCGCCGTGAAGCCGCCCACATAGACATGGCCGTCATCGCTCTTCTCCCCCGTGTAGGGATTGTTCAGGTAGCTGCCGCCGATGCGGAAGGTGTTGCCGCTGTTGTCGCTAAACATCGCCCCGCAGTTGCCATTGCTGAAATACCAGCGCCCATCCGGCCCGGCATAAACCGCGTGCAGGCTGTGGTCGTGCTGCGTCTGCTCAAAGCCGGTCAGCATCACCTCGCGCTTATCCACCGCCGGGTCGAACTTCAGGTCGCGGTCCACGTCTGTGTATTTGATCAGGTTCGGCGTGTTCGACACCAGCACCACATTGTCAAACACCGCCACGCCCAGCGGGCACTCCAGCTCCTTTTCCCGCACGAACACATGCGACGAATCTGCCCTGCCGTCGCCGTCCGTGTCCTGTAGCACCCTGATCGCATCCCCATCGCGGCTGCGCCCGCTATTGCGGCGATAATTTATCCCCTCCGCGACCCACACGCGGCCCACCGCGTCCACATCCATGTTCGCGGGATTATAAAGCTGGGGCGAGGTGGCCCAGACGGTGATCTCCAGACCCTCCGGCACCTTGAACGTTGAGGTGTCCAGCAGGTCTGGCTTCACCTTCGCAGCATCAAAGGCCGGAGTGTTCGGGTCCGCCGTGAAGGCTGGCTTTGCCGCCACAAAGACCTTCTCCTTTTTCGGCTTATCCGGCGGCACCGCCAGCAGGGGGAGCGTGAGACCGGCGAAGAGGGCTAGAGCGGGAATAAAACGCGGCATAAGAAGGTCGGGTTGGAGAGGGCGGACACAACGGGCAAGCCCGGAGTCATCTTGCGGCGCACTCACGCTCCTTCTTGACGCTGTAGAAGGAGCGGGGCGGTCACCGGAACCGGCTGAAGCCGGAACTACAATACACTGAGACGCGGCGGTCAGCCCTTCGTCACCATCTCGTCGAGGTTTAGCAGGAGGTTCGCTAGTAGTGTCCAGGCGGCTAGCTCGGCTGGGTCGAGGCGATCGTCGGGTTTTGATTCGCCGTAGTGGATGGCCTGCTTTGCCTCCTCCAGCCTGGCTTTGTAGGCGACGAGGTGTTTTTCCAAGGCGGCACGGATGATTTCCGCCTCCTGCGCGGTGGGGCGGCGGCTGGCGACGGTGCGGAAGGCGTGGGTGATGCGGGCGTCCGTGGTGGCGGGGCCGGAGGTGAGGAGGCACTGGGCGAAGGCGCGGGCGGCCTCGAAGAACTGGATGTCGTTCATGAGGTTGAGCGCCTGAAGGGGGGTGTTGCTGCGCTCGCGGCGCAGGCAGTAGGACTCGCGGTTGGGCGCATCGAAGGTGGTCATGCTGGGCGGCGGTGCGGTGCGCTTCCAGAAGGTGTAGAGGCTGCGGCGGTAGAGGGACTCGCCTTTGTCCTGGATGTAGTTGCGCGTGTTGCTGCCGCCGAAGCCGACGGGTTCCCAGATGTTTTCCGGCTGGTAGGGGCGCACGCCTTTGCCGCCGACCTTCGGGCTGAGTAGGCCGCTGACAAACAGGGCGCTGTCCCGCACGACCTCCGCATCCAGGCGGAAGCGCGGACCACGGGAGAGCAGGCGGTTCTCCGGGTCGGCGTAAAACGATCCCGCGTGCGAGATCGTTTTACCAGCGTTCTGCCGGTAGGTGTGGGAGGTGACAATCAGCTTCACAAACTGCTTCATGTCCCAGCCGCCCTCGCGGAAGGTGACGGCGAGCCAGTCGAGCAACTCAGGGTGCGTGGGCGGCTCGCCCTGGGAGCCGAAGTCGTTGCTGGTCTTGACCAAGCCGGTGCCGAAAAATTGCTGCCAGAGGCGGTTCACTTGTACACGGGCGGTCAGCGGATGCTCTGGGGAGAGGAGCCACTGCGCGAGGTCGAGGCGGGTTGGGTTCTCTGGCTTTGGCAGGGGCGGAAAGATAGCGGGCGTGCCGCGTGCGACCTTCTGCCCAGGCTTGTCGTACTGGCCGCGCTCCATGATGAAGCTCTCACGCGGTTGCGGCAGATCGGCCATGATGAAGGTGGCGGGGATGGTGTCGTCCAGCGTCTTCTTTTTCGCCTCCAGGGCCAGCTTTTCGGCCCGCGCGCCCTCAACGAGGCTGCGCGCGCCCTGGTATTCGTTCTCTAACCACCAATCTTTGAGACGGGTGACTTCCTTCTCCGGCCATTCGGCGGATTTTTTGCCGCGCACGAGCGTTTGCAGGTCGTTGGGCAGGCCCTCAACGCGCTTGCCCTGGTTCTTTTCGATCCACACATTCCAGGACCACTGCGGATCCTTCGCGGGATCAACACGGGAGCTGATGCTCATGCGGTCCCACTGGACCGTGCCCCCGAACTGGGTGAAGGCATAGCCGGTGACCTTCATGCCGGGCTTCAGGCCGAGGCGGTCGGCGGGGACTTCTAGCTTCACCCACTCGCCCGCCTTGGGCAGCGCGCCCATCTGCACCTTCTCCGGCGTGCGCACCTTGCCGAAGGGGATGGCACCCTCCTCGCCCCAGACGGCGCGGTGGTTCCAGCCGCCGACGTGGAACTGGAGCATGACGGCCTTGGGCGGGTTCGCGGCGTCAATGAAGCAGTGGGCGGTGATGCGACCGTTCGGCAGGATGTCAAAACCCACGCCGTTGGAGAAGTAGTCCTGCGCCACATCCTTCGCGGTGCGCTTCAGCGCGGCCTGGCCGCTGAAGACCAGCCCCTTGTCCTTGGTCACAAAGTTGGTTGGCTCGCCATTGGCCTCCACGTTGGCACCGGCGGGGAAGCTGTCCTCGAACCACACAACCTCGCTGGTCTGCACGGGCGGCGGCGGGGTCAGGGTGGTGGGGTCGGTGTAGCTGAGCTTGACGATGGACTCGCGGATTTTTGCCTGCGTGGCGGCGATCTTCTGGTCGTATTCGGAGAGCTGCTTGGTTTGATCTTCACTGGCGAGGCGGAGGATGGGTGGGGTCAGCAGGATGTTCCCGTCCATGGCGGGGTCTGCGGCGCTGTTGAAGAAGGAGAAGAGGGAATAGAACTCCTTTTGGGAGATGGGGTCGAACTTATGGTCATGACAGACGGCGCAGCCTGCGGTGAGGCCCATCCAGACAGCGACTGTTGTGTCCGTGCGGTCCACGGCGTAGCGGAAGATGAACTCCTCATTGATGGAGCCGCCCTCGCTGGTGGTGACGTTGCAGCGGTTGAAGCCGGAGGCGATGCGCTGGTCCAGCGTGGCGTCCGGCAGCAGATCCCCGGCGAGCTGCCAGAGGGTAAAGGTGTCATAGGGCAGGTTGTCATTGAAGGCGCGCACCACCCAGTCGCGGTAAGGCCACATGCTGCGCTCATTGTCCAGGTGCAGCCCGTGAGTGTCGGCATAGCGCGCCACATCCAGCCAGTAACGGCCCATGTGCTCGCCATAACGCTCCGACTTCAGCAGGCGCGTGATGACTTTCTCGTATGCATCCAGGCTGGTGTCCGCGAGGAAGGCATCCAACTCCGCCGGAGTCGGTGGCAGGCCGGTGAGATCGAGCGTGACACGGCGGATCAGCGTCTCCTTCGCCGCCTCCGGCGCAGGGGTCAGGCCATCTTCGGCCAGCCGTGCCTGGATGAAGGCATCAATGGGATTGCGGACGGGAGCCTGCGGATTGCGGAGCGTTGGGGCCGCCGTCTTCACAGGCTTCTCAAAGGCCCAGTGCTTCTTGTACTCCGCGCCCTGGGTGATCCAGAGCTTCAGCGTCTCCAGTTGCTTCGGCGTGATCTTCTTGTGGGAGTCCGGCGGCGGCATCATCTCGTCCTCATCGGTGCTGAGGATGCGCTGGATTAGCGTGCTGGCCTGCACATCGCCGGGCTTGATGGCCTGGGCACCGTCCGTGACCGCGAAGGCACCCTCCGCCACGTCGAGGCGCAGGTCCGCCTTGCGCTTCTTGGCATCAAGGCCGTGGCAGGCAAAGCAGTTGTCACTGAGGATGGGGCGGATGTCGCGGTTGAAGTCGAGTTTCACCGCTGCCAGCGCAGGCAGGGGGCAAAGGGACAACAAGCTTGGAACCAGGAGATTTCTCATCCCTGTGGGTTACGGAGGAAAGGTGCACAGCTTTCACATCCCGGTGCTACAGGGGTTGAACTGGGCTGAGGAAGTTTGTGCCGTTGGCACATCAATCCGGCACCATAGCCAGCCTTGCGGGTTCCAAACTAGTCACCATCACCCACAAGCGTGTCAAAGCTCCCTGAGATGCTGGCGGGGTTTATGCTCCGGCTTGGGCACTTGCGGACTTTTGCAGAAACGGCTTTGCAGGTGTCTCATTCTCCCGCACAGTTTTCAGCACTCTGGCCGTTTGTCTTGTCTGTCACCCGCCCATGCGCCCGCCGATCCACTCCACGCTGCATCTCATCATACCCGCTTTGGTAGTCTGGGCGGCATCCACCTTGGCAGAGCCGGTAGCGCCTACACCAGCGAAAATGGCGCTGGCCGATCTCCTGAAAGTGCAGGCGACGGTGCAGATGACGCTGGGAAAGGTGCGGCCTGCTGTAGTAGCGATCCAGACTGGCGATGGCACGGCCAGTGGCGTCATCATCGCTGAAGACGGGCTTATTTTGACCGCCGCCCATGTTGCAGAGAAGCCCGGTAGGGAACTGCGCGTGGTTCTGGAGGATGGAAAGATGGCGAAAGCCATCACCTTGGGGCTGGACAGAACGACAGATGCAGCGCTGATGCAACTCAAGGACACGGAGCGCAAGTGGCCCTTCGTCATCGTCAGCCGCGAAGTGGTAAAGGCGGAGCCGGGGCAGTGGTGCTTTGCGCTTGGGCATCCGGGCGGCTTCGACAATGCGCGCGGAGTTGTGCTGCGCGTGGGCAGGATTGTAAAACAGACGGCCAACTCCCTACAGACGGACTGCGTGCTCATGGGGGGAGACTCCGGCGGGCCGCTCTTTAACATGGCCGGAGAGGTCATCGGCATCCACAGCCAGATTTGGGAGGGGCGGGATGAGAACATGCATGTCTCGATGGCCCCCTTCTTACGTTCCTGGGAGGATATGAAAAGCAGTCGCGTCATTCGCGTGTGGGGCACGGGCAGCGGCGGCTTCCTCGGCGTGGCGACGGGCTTGGGAGAAACCGGCAGGCTGGAGGTGCTGGAGGTCATCGGCGGCTCCCCCGCGCAGCAGGCCGGGCTGAAAACGGGTGATGTCATCACGGCGCTGAATGGCGAAGTGATGACCGACCAGCCGCAGTTTACCAACGGCGTGCGTGCCAGGGCTGCGGGGGATGTCATCAAACTGCGAGTGCTCAGCGGAAGCACTGAACGCGAAGTGGATGTAAAACTGGGAACAAAGCCAAAGGAGGAAGAAGGATGAGAACACTCTTAGTGAGCATCCTCCTAGCCCCTCTGCTCCATGCCGGGATGCGTGCGCCACTCACACCTGCAGAGCGCACCAACGGCACTGAGACGCTGAGCCTAGTGGAGCCTCTAGGCACCCAGACTGCGGCTGTGACCGCATGCATCGTGAACAAAGATGGCAAGCAACAAACCACAGCGACTTGGGTCGGCGATGACGGCTACCTTTTGACCAAGGCCAGCGATGCGCCCCGCCTTGAAGACTGCCGCGTGCGGTGGGCCGAGGGCATGGAAGCCATGATCCGTGAGATACGCCGCGATCCTGTCCATGACCTCGTGCTCGCCCAGGCCGTAGGCGTCACCGGTGTCACTGCGGTAGAGTTCGAGAGCGCACCCGCGCCCACCTACGGCCAATGGCTGGTGGCCCCGGCAAAGGGTGGCAAGGAATTCCGCATCGGTGTCCTGAGCGCACAGCGGCGGCGGATTCCCGGCATGGGCGCTGCCATCGGCGTGCGCATGGACGAGCGCTCTGCAGACGGCAAGGGCGTGCGCATCATCGGCATAGCCGAAGACAGCCCAGCAGCAGCAGCGGGTCTGCGGGCGAATGATGTGATGCTGGAACTGGCTGGGGAACAACTCAGCGAGTACAAGCGCGTGCATGAGATCATCTCCAAGCGCCAGCCTGGCGAGGAGATCGAGGTGAGATTCCGCCGCGACGGAAAAGAGAACCGCGTGCAAGTGCGACTGGCCAGCCGCACCAAGATCCTACAGAATTGGGATGGTGAGGACTTCGCCAACGGCGGCATCTCCGTGCGCACGGACAACTTCCCCCAAGTGCTACAGCACGATCTGCCACTAGGCACGCGTGACATGGGCGGCCCGCTCGTTGATCTACAAGGACGGGCTCTCGGCATCAACATCTCCCGTGTGGACCGCGTGACGACCTTCGCCCTGCCTGCCGATGTTTTTTGGCCTACAGTTCGGAGTTGGATCGAGACGGATCGTCATCCGCCAAAGGCACTGAGGCCATAATGACCAGTCGCGTCAGTCCCCTGCCCCAGGTTTGCGCCTGCCGCGCTTTGGCTTCTCGTAGATGACTTTCTTCGGCTTTGGCAAAGCACCTCCATCATCCGTGTTTAAGCCAGCCTGCTTCTTCAGTTCGCGGATTTGGTCCCGCAGCAGTGCAGCACGCTCGAATTCTAGCTTGGTCGCAGCCTCAGCCATCTCGCCTTCGAGTTCGCGGATGACCTCCGTCACGATGAAGTCACCGCCGCCACCTTCCCGCAGGACGTTTTCTTCAATCTCCTTCGCCTTGCCGAGAGTGTGCAGAGACTCCTGCATGCCGCGCCGGATCGTCTGCGGGGTGATGCCATGCTTGGTGTTATGATCGAGCTGAACTTGGCGGCGGTAGTTACTGATGCTGAGTAGTGCTTTGATGCTCTTGGTTTCGATGTCGGCAAACAACACCACCTCCCCAGCCACATGACGCGCGGCGCGGCCAGAGGTCTGAATTAGCGAGGTCTCACTGCGCAGAAAGCCTTCTTTGTCAGCATCGAGGATACAGACGAGGCTGACCTCGGGAAGATCAAGCCCCTCGCGCAGGAGGTTGATGCCCACGAGCACATCGCAGTCGCCTTTGCGCAGGCTGCGCAAAATCTCGACACGCTCGATGGCATCAATGTCGCTATGCAAGTAGCGCACTTTCATGTCGAGATTGCGCAGGTAGTCGGTGAGGTCTTCGGCGGTGCGCTTCGTCAGCGTAGTCACCAGCACGCGTTCGCTTTTCTCGATGCGCTGACGGCAGAGTTCGATGGTCTCATCAATCTGGCCTTTCAGCGGCTTGATGGTGATGATGGGGTCCAGCAGCCCTGTGGGGCGGATGATCTGCTCGATGACCAGCGGCTTGCCCTTCGTCGTCACATCGAACTTCTCCACGGGCTGTGAGCTGCCACTAACGCGCACGGCGATGCCCGGCAGTGCAGCGGGCACGCCCTCGTCTTCGCCGATGCGCTCGCGCTGATGCGGAATGTAGCCTGCATTGCCGACGACGCTGTTTTCGATCTCAAAACGGGCCGGAGTGGCACTGACATAGACGACCTGGCCTACGGCAGCCATGAACTCAGCGAACTTTAGCGGGCGATTGTCCAGCGCACTCGGCAAGCGGAAGCCATGCTCGACGAGGACTGTTTTGCGTGACTTGTCGCCCTCATACATGCCGCCGATCTGCGGGATGGTGACGTGGCTTTCATCCACCAGGCAGAGGAAGTCATCGGGGAAGAAGTCCAGCAGCGTGCCAGGTGTGGCTCCCGGCTCGCGACCGGTGAGATGGCGGCTGTAGTTCTCGATGCCCTGGCAGAAACCCATCTCCTGCATCATTTCGATGTCGTGCTCCGTGCGCATCCGCAGGCGCTGAGCCTCCAGCAGCTTACCCTCTTTTTCAAACCAGGCCACGCGCTCGGTCATCTCATCACGAATTTTGACGATTGCTTTTTTTAGCTTGTCACCAGGCGTAACGAATTGTTTTGCAGGAAAGATCGTGTAGCTGGGCATCTTCAGCGTGACGGTACCCGTCAGCACGTCCACGGCGCTGATACGCTCGATCTCATCGCCAAAGAACTCGATGCGGATGGCCTCGCTGTCGAGGTAGGCTGGGACGACCTCCACCACATCTCCACGCGCGCGGAAGGCTCCGCGCTTGAGCTGGTATTCATTCCGCTCGTACAGCATGTCCACTAGCCGGGTCAGCAAGCCTTCGCGTGAGATATGCTGGCCGACATGCACAGGCAGCATCATGCCCTCATAATCCTCCGGCGAGCCGAGGCCGTAGATGCAGGAGACACTGGCGATGACGATGACATCCTTGCGCGTGATCAGCCCACCCATGCTGGAGAGGCGCAGGCGCTCGATCTCCTCATTGATGCTGCTGTCCTTCTCAATGTAAGTGTCCGTGCGCGGGATGTAGGCCTCCGGCTGGTAGTAGTCAAAGTAGCTCACGAAATACTCCACCGCGTTGTTCGGGAAGAAGTTTTTGAACTCCGAGTAAAGCTGCGCGGCGAGTGTCTTGTTATGGCTAAAAACCAGCGCTGGCTTGCCGATCTGGGCGATGATGTTCGCCATTGTGAAAGTCTTCCCCGACCCCGTGACCCCCAGCAGCGTCTGGTGCCGATTACCCGCGCGTAGAGACTTCACCAACTTCTCGATGGCCTGCGCCTGATCACCCGCCGGAGCGAGTTCTTGATTGAGCTGAAAGAAAGAAGACATGCGCAGGGGAGAAAACGCTCTCCCCTGTCATCTGGCCGACGCAAATGCAACCGTTGCTCCTCCTCTCACAATAGTAGCAAGGAAGTACGCGCCATCGGCCAGGCATCGAAAATGCATTAGAATTCCGCTGAAAATGAACAGATTAGAAACAATTGCTCAGAATGCATGGCATCTCTTTGTTTATAGAAAAAACTTAAGAATTGAAAATATTCACAAAGAATATCTCGACAGCATCGCGCGGGTTTGAGATACAGGCGGCCTAATCGGAGGAAAATCATGCGTAAATCGTTTCGCCACCCTTCACTGTTGTCGCACCTGCGCGACTGGTCCCGCCACGCCTGGCTGCTGCATGGCTGGCTCATGGTAGGTCTCATTCTGCTGCCTTTTCCGCAGGGGCGCTCCGAGTGGGTGGACACCGACAGTGACAGCATCCTGGATTCCTGGACCGATCCCGCCACCAGCGCCACCCACACCCTTGCTGAACTGGGTGCGCAGGGCCAGGATATTGACGGGACAATGCCTACAACGCCGAGGAGCTTCAATTTGGCGTATTGCCTCATCAATAAATCACACCGGAGTGGCGTTAGGGTAGGGATCGTTGCCTAACAACTGGTGACACCAGTGGAACGGGGTCAGTGTGCAACTGCTTCCATGAGAAGGCAGTCAATGGATAAGTTGAAGTTTACTTCAAGACTTCCGGGTCGGGCGGTTGGTGAGGCTGAGGGTTGTGCTTGGTGGGCTGAGATGAAAC